>ENA-OQCN01000011-OQCN01000011.1-human-gut-metagenome-genome-assembly--contig:-NODE-11-length-76385-cov-7.608041_pt1 | contig 76385 bp, 77 predicted proteins | sample MGYA00242497_ERZ504576 | MGnify/ENA primary metagenome ERZ504576 (study PRJEB26092, sample SAMD00036296) | human gut metagenome | host: Homo sapiens | study: EMG produced TPA metagenomics assembly of...
GTATTGACAATGATATTCTGAAGGAGTTTCTAAAGACTTACAGAAGTGAGGTGACGAAGAGTATGCAGTTAAATTATGAATTTGACAGGCAGCTTGAGCTTGAAAGAGCTGATGCTATCGAGGAAGGCTTAGAACAAGGAATAAAGCAAGGCTTAGAACAGGGCTTAGAACAGGGATTAGAACAGGGATTGGAACAGGGATTAGAACAAGGAATAGAATTGATTAACCAGCTAAATCAGATTTTATTGTCTGAAGGCAAATATGATGAATTGCAGAAAGCTTCAAAGGATAAGGTGTATCAAAAAAAGCTTCTTGCAGAGTATGGACTTCTCAATGAGAAGCAAGGTGAATAAATGAGACAAAAAGAACTTGAAAAATGGTTAAAGATAGTAATAATAGCGGTAGCACTTTGCGGATTAGTGGTCTGTGCGGTTGCCATACCATGGATAGGACATGTGCTTATTGCGCCTGATCCGCAGATTTCTGATATGTATATACCATGGCTTGTTCTGTTTATTATCAGTGCAATTCCGTGCTATGTTATATTGTATCTGGGCTGGAGAGTAGCTGTAAATATCGGAAAAGACAGGTCGTTTTCCCTAGAGAATGCGAGACATATAAAGCTGGCATCGAAAATAATTCTGTTTGATGCATTGTATTTTTTTATTGTGAATGTCTGCATGTGGAGGATATATGTGAATCATCCGGGGGTGATACTGGCTCTTGTGTTCATAGTGTTTGCCTGTGTTGTGGCATCGGTCGTGGCGGCGGTTTTGTCACATCTTGTGGTAAAGGCCGCAGATCTGCAGGAGCAGAGTGATTTGACAATATAGCGTGTGCGCTACAGTTTTATTTGAGCGGGAGAGATACATGGAAGGCGAGATTATTTTTAACATAGACGTAATGCTTGCAAAGAGAAAGATGAGTGTTACGGAGCTGTCGCAGCGTGTGGGAATCACCATGGCAAATATATCAATTTTAAAAAACGGCAAGGCAAAGGCAATCAAGGTATCCACGCTTGCAAAGCTATGTGAAGCACTTGACTGTCAGCCGGGAGATTTGCTGGAATATAGAAATTGCTCTTGCGATAATGGAGAAAATATAGTATCATAAGTGATTGGCGTGCGCCACCTTGGGCGTACAAACAGCAACGTATTATGGGAGGCAATTGATAGATGAATAATTATGATGTGATAATCATTGGAGCGGGACCGGGAGGTATCTTCGGAGCATATGAGCTTATCGAGAAGAATCCTGACTGCAAAATAGCGGTTTTTGAGGCAGGACATGAGCTTGCTAAGAGAAAATGTCCTATCGACGGAAAGAAAATAAAGAGCTGTATTTCCTGCAAGAGCTGTTCTATTATGAGCGGTTTTGGCGGAGCAGGTGCTTTTTCAGACGGAAAATATAATATCACAAATGATTTTGGCGGTACCTTGTACGAGCATATCGGCAAGCAGCGGCCATTGATCTGATGGAATATGTTGACGAGATTAATATGAAGTACGGCGGTGAGGGCACAAAGCTTTATTCTACAGCCGGCACAAAGCTCAAAAAGGTCTGCATGCAGAATAAGCTCAAGCTTTTGGATGCATCGGTCAGACATCTCGGAACTGACATAAACTATGTTGTTCTGGAAAATATGTATGCACATCTGAAGGATAAGGTGGATTTTATTTTGATACACCTGTTGAGTCGGTAGAGGTGCTGTATGATGAGAATACAGCAGGGGCTGATGCTTGCAGTTTACAAGAGGCTCACACAGACAATGTATCCGGATATGCAGTAAAAACAGCGGATAGCACATATGAGAGCAGATACTGTATCATCTCAGTTGGAAGAAGCGGAAGCAAGTGGATGGAGAAGGTCTGCAATGACCTTGATATCCCAACCAAGTCAAACCGTGTGGATATCGGTGTGCGTGTTGAGCTTCCGGCCCTGATTTTCTCACATCTGACAGATGAGCTGTATGAGAGCAAGATTGTATACAGAACGCAGCTTTTTGAGGATAATGTGCGTACATTCTGCATGAATCCGCATGGCATCGTGGTAAATGAAAATACAAACGGCATAGTAACAGTAAACGGACACAGCTACGAGGGAGCAGACAAGCAGACTGAAAACACGAACTTTGCTCTTCTTGTTGCGAAGCATTTTTCAGAGCCATTCAAGGATAGCAACGGATATGGTGAGAGCATCGCGCGCCTTTCAAATATGCTTGGTGGCGGTGTAATTGTACAGCGTTTTGGAGATCTTGTGAGAGGGCGTCGAAGCAATGAGAAGCGTATTGAGGAAGGACTCGTTACTCCTACACTTTCAGCTACACCGGGAGACTTAAGCCTTGTGCTTCCAAAGAGAATCCTGGACGGAATCATTGAGATGATTTATGCGCTCGACAAGATAGCACCGGGAACTGCAAATGACGATACCCTGCTTTACGGCGTAGAGGTCAAGTTCTACAACATGGAGGTAGAGCTTAACGATAAGCTTGAGAGCAAATATAAGGGACTTTACATCATCGGAGACGGAAGCGGTGTGACACATTCACTTTCACATGCGTCGGCAAGCGGCGTGTATGTTGCGCGTGAGATTGAGGCAGAGAGATAGTTGCTGTTCACACCTAACAGTGTGACCAGCAACGATTACAGCCCATTAAAAATGCCTCTACGAGGCAGGGGCTGTAATCACTCAATAATTAACACTATGGCGCATAGCTTGACAGCGTGGTGTCAAGCTTGCGTGTGAACAGTAACTAAAGATGTGCTATATATAAGCAATGATTGAGAATGTATAGATTTAAAATGATATGTGAGAACATAATATTTCTATAATTGGGAAATATTATCATTATGAACTATTGAAATGCTACATTAGTTAGATTAAACTAACTGTGTAGCATTTTTCTTTATTTATAAATATATGCATATGTGGCAGGCTTTCACATATGTATTTTTATGATTAAAGGGTCAAAAGGTATCATCGATGCATGTTTGCATTCAATCCTACAATCATGACATAGAGAAACTGTATTGTAGGATAAAATTGAATCAGAAAAAACATAAGGAGGTTCATAATGAATTATTTAGAAATCGAAAAGGTAGTGGGCAGAGAAATACTTGATTCCAGAGGAAATCCTACAGTTGAGGCAGAGGTTTATCTGGTTGACGGAACTGTTGCAAGAGGCACAGCACCATCAGGAGCTTCAACAGGAGAGTTCGAGGCACTTGAGCTTCGTGACGGAGACAAGAGCAGATATCTGGGCAAGGGTGTTACCGGGGCAGTAGAAAATATAAATACTGTAATCAACGACACATTGACAGGTATGGACGCAAGTGATATCTATGCAATAGATGCGGCTATGATAGAGGCAGATGGCACAAAGGACAAGTCTAAGCTTGGAGCTAATGCCATTCTTGCTGTATCAATTGCGTGTGCGAGGGCGGCAGCTGTATCACTTGATATTCCTCTCTATAGATTTTTAGGTGGTATATCGGGAAATAGACTTCCTGTACCTATGATGAACATTGTAAACGGTGGCTGTCATGCACTCTCATCAGGACTTGACGTGCAGGAGTTTATGATTATGCCGGTAGGTGCGCCTACTTCAAGGAGTGTCTCAGATGGTGTGCGGAGGTATTTCATGCACTTGCAGCCATATTAAAGGAGCGCGGTCTTGCCACGTCAGTAGGTGACGAGGGTGGATTTGCACCGGCACTCAAATCTGACGAGGAGGCTATCGAGACAATTCTTGAAGCTGTAAAGAAGGCAGGCTATGAGCCGGGCAAAGATTTCAAGATTGCCATGGATGCCGCATCATCAGAGTGGAAGAGTGAAAAGGGCAAGGGCTTTTACAAGCTGCCAAAGGCCGGCACAGAGTATACCTCAGAGGAGCTTATAGAGCACTGGGCAAAGCTCTGTGACAAATATCCTATTATATCAATCGAGGATGGTCTTGATGAGGAGGACTGGGAAGGCTGGCAGAAGCTTACTGCGCGTCTGGGCGATAGGGTACAGCTTGTAGGAGATGACCTGTTCGTAACAAACACTGAGAGACTTGCAAAGGGAATAAGCCTTGGAGCAGGAAATGCAATCCTGATTAAATTAAACCAGATCGGTTCAGTATCAGAGACTCTTGAGGCTATCAAGATGGCACACAAGGCAGGCTATACAGCAATCAGCTCACACCGCTCAGGTGAGACTGCCGACACAACAATTGCAGACCTTGCGGTGGCACTCAACACATGCCAGATAAAGACAGGTGCACCTTCGCGTTCAGAGCGTGTTGCAAAGTATAACCAGCTTTTAAGAATTGAAGAGGAGCTGGGAAAGAGCGCAGTTTATCCGGGAATTAAAGCGTTTAATGTGCAGCAGTAGTTTAAAATAAAACTCTATGACTGCATTAAGTCAATATCCATTGGAGTGTCTTTAGGAGAAAATAAGATAAGTAAAGTCGCAGATATCATAATATGGTATCTGCGATTTTTTGTTTTATCAGTAAGCCTTAACATTTTCAAACAACTTTTTTTACGCGTCTCAGGTTACTATTTCCTCATTTTTAATGTGATATTTATAACGATTACAACTAAATTATCGAGATACGATAAAAAGTTATTGCAAAACTAAAAACAGTATAGTACAATTAGCTTGCCGGTAAGTGAAAAATATGAGAAAATAACTACATAGATAGTAAGGAGGTAGCTATGGACAATAATAATATCGGGGGCATGAATCCCCAACAGTTTTCACAGAACACGCTACAGACTTCACAGCCACATATGGGGATGTCGGGTATTGAACTGCAGAAGATGCAGCAGGAAGCGGAGCAAAGACGGCGTGAGCAAAGCAGGAGAAATGCGGATTTCTTTGGCAGGCTATGTATACCTACGATAATATATGCGCTGCTGTACACCATTTTCCTGTATGAGAATACAGGTGGAATACTTGTTACGTTGTTTGCAATCGTCACAGGAGTATACAGCCTGTATTGTATGAAGATACTTCATATAGAGCAAAGCCACTCACTATATGGTACAGTGTGATGATGATACTCACAGGCCTTTCGTCAGGCTTGACCGGTAATAAAATTATACAAGGATTTAATTTTTACTGGATTCTTGTGTTTCTTGTTTTTATGCTGCTTCACAATTTCTGCAATGACAGACAATGGGGGCTCATAAAGTATATCACTGCGGCATTTCAGGCGGTGTTTGGAGCGATTGGGTGTATAGCTGAGCCGTTTATGGATATTGCCGACTATATGAGAAATGAGCGCATGGATAGTGACAATATTGGCAGTGACAGTATGGTCGGTGACAGTGCAAATGTAACTGCCAGAGAGCGGCATGTGAAAAAACACAGAATGCTTTATGTGTTTATCGGAATAGCAATTGCCTTTCCTCTGGTTGTGCTGATAGTGGTGCTGCTGTGCTCTGCGGATGCGGTTTTTGCCTCAGTAATAAAGAAAATATTTGCTGATATCAATTTCTTTACAGTGAGCAAGGTTGTATTTCTTTTTGTATTTGCGCTTTTCTCATCGTACTGTGGTATAAAGTATCTGAGCAAGAAGCGTATATCGGATGCACCGGTTGAGACTCCGGCATTTCCGGCTGCAATCGGTATCACTGTAGCTGCAACTATATCAGTGGTATATGTATTTTTCTGTTTTATACAGATTGTGTATCTGTTCGGGGGACTTATGCAGCTTCCAAGTGGCTATACCTACGCCAGGTATGCGAGAGAAGGCTTTTTCCAGCTGCTTTTTGTGTGTATACTTAATGTGATTATCGTATTGCTTGGGAGTGGATTGTTCAGGAAAAATAAAATATTAAATGCATTTTTAATTTTAATAACACTGTGCACATATATCATGATTGCATCAAGCGCATACCGTATGGGACTGTATGTGTCAGAGTACGGGCTGACAGCCACCAGGCTTTGTGTGTTCTGGGCACTTGGAGTGATAGCACTGTTTATGCTCGGAGTGATTTTATCTATATGTAAGCCTGCTTTTTCGCTATTTCGGTACGGAATAATAGTAATCGGGGTATGTTATCTTGTGCTTGCATTTGCAAGGCCTGATTATCTGGTTGCAAGGTACAATACAGTATGTATGGGGGATACAGACTACAAATATCTGATGTCACTTTCCACGGATGCATCCCCGGCGCTTGCGGCAGATGCGGACTTTATGGAAAATAAGGGTATGGTTACCATGTATGCAAGACAGCTGGCAGGTGAGACAAATGACAGCTTAAGACAGCTCAATGTATCTCATATAAAGGCTGCACATTTATTCAGGGATAGCATAGATGAGGTAAAGAGCTCACAGCTTATCCTTTTATATGTATATTCGCCTTACGATTCGGGCAGCTATAACAACAATGATACCGGTCTTGATGGCGTGGACAGCATACAGATGGCTATCATGTGTTAAAGGATACAGAAGATGATGACACAGCCTACTATGATTACGACAGTTATAGCATGGATGATACAAGAGTGGCGGCACCAGTATTTTTCAAATGGGTGGATGCAGTCGAGGTGAAGAAGATTTCCGACAGTGAGCGTATCTTCCTTGCAAAGATTCCGAGAAAGGCATTAAAAGGCAAAGATGGAGTGAATATTGAATACAGATTTAATAAAAATGGAGATGTTATATATTCATCCCAGTACAATGTGATTCTTGACAAGAAAAAAGGACTCAACGAGGTGGAGATGTCATACTATGCCGGAACAGATGGCGTGGATGTGCCTGAGTACAATATTTATGGAAAGTAATAGTTTAAATTGTTTATAATACAAAAACGACATGGCAGTTTTGCATGTCCGTTTTTGTTTTTGTATAATAAGTATCGGGTATTATGAACCGAGTAGGTTTGCATAAAGCAGAGTAAAATTTAATCAAGCTTTAATATTAATCCTAATATACGCTTTACAGAGGTCTCCATCTCACTACGAGGGATTGCACCCTTATCATAAGCCTTCTTTACACGATCAGGATATCCATTTCCCATCTTAAGATCATTTCCGGCTTTTGTCTCCTTGTAATGCTCGCCACAGGTCCACCAGTCGCTTGTGACCATTCCTTCATAGCCCCACTCATCACGCAGTATTCCTGTCAAAAGATCCTCGCTTTCAGAGGCTCTGTAGCCGTTTATCATATTGTAAGAGGACATAATAGCCCATGGATTTTCATCCTTTACAATCATCTCAAATGCCTTCAGATAGATTTCTCTGGCAGCTCTTTCTGAAACGCGTGAATCGCTGTTTTTGCGGTTGGTTTCCTTGTTGTTCAAGGCAAAGTGCTTGACTGTGGCACCGACATTGTTTGACTGGATTCCGCGTACCATGGCACCTGCGAGCTTTCCTGTGACGAATGGATCCTCTGAGTAGTACTCGAAGTTACGTCCGCAGAGAGGACTTCTGTGAATACAGATGGCAGGGGTGAGCCACAGTGCAAGGTTGTTTTCCTTTAATTCTTCACCGCCGGCGCGTCCTACAGCCTCTAAAACATCAGGGTTCCATGTGCATGCGAGCAGTGTGGAGCATGGAAACGCAGTGGTGCATATACCGACCTCAGGAGCTATGCGCACTCCTGCAGGACCATCTGCTGTCATGACAGAAGGAATACCGTATTCAGGCATATTTCCGATACCGAAGGTATTTGCAACACCGGTATTTGGCTGTCCACCGAGCAGATGAATGAGATCATCGATGGAAAGCTCTGATACAAATTCATCAAGCGTGATACGTCCTTCCACAACATCCATGATGTCGTGACTGCCGTTTTTAGCCATGCCATCGGCAAAGCGGAAGTATGGGATGGCTCTCTGACCGGGAGCAACACCCTCTGTCAGGGAAGGGTCAATGTTGCCAATAGCTGAGTAGTCGGTGTCAACAGGCTCACTTTTAGGCAGAGCTTCATAGCTTCCGTCAGCGAGCATTCTCTTTGGCAGACTTGTAGGAACCAGCTTTGCTGAAAGCTGCTCAGTAATTACATCATGATTTAATATATATGAGTAATCTGCTTTTGTCACGTCACGGACGCTCGTTCCAACGTATATATCATATGAACCGGCTTCAAGTACATATGCAGATTTTTTAACCTTTCCAAGGTCATCATATGATGCCATATCGTTTATTTCCCATGTGAGGATCATAAGCTGTGATTCACCCGGCTGCAGTTCTCTTGTCTTTTCAAAGGCTGCGAGCTCCTTTGCAGGCTTGCCAAGCTTTCCTTGTGGTTTAGCAATGTATACCTGAACAACCTCTTTTCCGGAGAATTTACCTGTATTTGTCACACGGACTTTTGCGTAGAGCTTATTGGCCTCAGACGTACAGTTGGAATTCACAACGCCGGCAGAAACAGTCTCCACATCAAATGTGGTGTATGAGAGTCCATAGCCAAATGGGTATACAACCTTCTCGGCAGCTCCCGGAATTGTCTCGAAATAGCGGTATCCGACATATATATCATCGGTATAGTCCACATAGTCTCTTGACTCGTGGAAATTGTAAGTAGACGGATAGTCGTCGAGTGATTTGGCAAATGTATCGACAGTTTTTCCGGAAGGATTGCCATCTCCTACGAGAAGCTCAGCGGCAGCGAGCCCGCCTTCAATACCACCCTGTAAGGCAAGCAGTGCTGATTGAATCTGATCATCATAAGCAAACCAAGATGTATCAACCATTCCGCCGACATTTAAAATCACGATTACATTTTTGAAACTGGCTTTTACAGTGTCAATCATCTCCTTTTCTTTTACGGAGAGACAGAAATCACCATCCTTAAAAAGCTCTGCCGACTTTTCGGTCATTTCGCGTTCGTAGTCCCAGAGAGCCTTGTTGTTTGGGTCAATAACACTCTTTCTGTCCCAGCTTCTCCGGAGTAGCGGCAGATTGAGATGATAGCAGTGTCGGTATATGCCTGAGCCTTGATTAAAAGCTCAGCCGGTACATCCGGCTCTATAGTCATGCCGGGTACAGCACCGGCTGCATACTGCTTTTTAATGTCGTTGCGGTAGTAATCGCACAGCTCCTCAAATATGCTTATTTTCTCTTTTTGAAACTTAAGTCCTTCGTAGAGATTGCGGATATATGCAACGGTTACATCACCGCTTCCGCCACCGCCCTTTACATAGTCGAAAGTACCTTTCCAAACAGGGCTACCTTAGAACCCGCTGCAAGAGGGAGTACGTTGTTTTCGTTTTTGAGAAGTACCATGCCTTCCTTGGCAGCTTCCTTTGAAAGCTCTATGTGAGCCTTGCTTCCTGTAACTCTTTCACCATTTGCCCCAAGTGGAAGATTAGGAGTGAATTTGAATCGTGACCATTTGTTCATAGCAGATTACCTTTCTTATATTTTTATTATTTAATGAGCTTCCCATACATTAATATGTCGGGAGCTTGTTCTTTTCGTATAAGATGATTGTAAATTATAAAAGCGATATATACAATTGTGATACTGACATTATTTTAGGTCGATATTGACTTTTTGCGTGAGAGGAGTATATTTTGAAGGTAGAATTTCAAAATATGAATATTGTTTTCTTCGGAACAATTGGATATGCTCAGGCTAATATAGCATAATTAATGATTAAAGGTTCAAAAGGTATCATAGCATTAAATACGAAGTTTGATTTAGTAAGTCAGGGAGAAAATTATGCAGCAATACACACACGAAAACGTCAGATCAATACCACATCTTCCAATCTACTGCGACAGATATGAGGATTACAGGCAGTTTTCACCGAGGCATTGGCATGACCATATAGAGATAATCTATGTAGTTTCCGGCTCACTGCAGGTTGTCTGCGGTGAAAATGAATATACATTGCAAGAAAATGAATTTTTTGTCATAAATTCAAATAAGATACATGGCACGCAAAGCTATGAAAGAGTCAAGGTGCTTCTGGTGCAGATACCGTATGTATATCTGGACAGCTACATAGACGATTACGGACAAATAAGGTTCCGGGAGTGCTATGAGACCGAGAATGGCAGTAGAAAATATGAGCAGATGAAGTCTCTTCTTAAGTCGATAGCGCATATATACCGGAAAAAGGGCAAGGGCTATGAGCTTCGGCTTATGGCAAAAGTGAACGAATTCCTATATATTTTGTTTACAAATTATTCGTACAAAGAGATGAATGCGGGAAAAGAATCCAGACAGATAGCGCGCCTTAAGGATGTCCTTAGATATGTGGCGAAAAACTATCAGGAGCCAATAGCATTAAAGGAGGCGGCAGACATAGCCTCACTCAATCAGGATTATTTCTGCCGTATGTTCAAAAAATGCATGGGAGTTACGTTTCTCGAGTATGTCAATCAGGTAAGAATCAATCACATACATGAGGAGCTTCTGGCAACTGAGGATTCCATCACGGACATATTGGAGCACAATGGATTTACGAATTATAAGGTGTTCAGCCGGATGTTTAAGGCGCAGTTTGGCATGACACCGAGAGAATTGCGGAAATTACAGGAAAATTAAAATGTCATGAATTTGATGTTTTTGTGCTTTTTTTTGTATATTTTAAGGGAACTTAATCGTTATAGTAATGCTGTGGTTACGTGTTACACTGAAAGGTGTGGACAGTAACATGATGCGAGATAGCAAATAACTATAAATGAAAGGGCTACTTTATGAAAAAAAGAGTATTATCAGCCATGCCGTCACAGACGTTTGCAGAGGGAGCGCTGGATGCGGCGCAGCAGACAGGCAAACTAAGCTATGATGGCTACAAAAAAGTGTGGAGCGATGAGTTTGATGGTGATTCATTAAACCGTGCTGACTGGAATGTGGAGACACATGAAAAAGGATGGGTAAATAATGAGCTGCAGGAGTATGTAGACTCGGCTGAAAACATTCAGGTAAAAGATGGAAAATTAATAATAAATCCGGTCAAAAAAGTTACTGATGGTGATACCGGCTCAACAAAAGAAGCAGCTTTCTATACATCAGGAAGAGTTTCAACACAGAATAAGCAGACCTTCATATATGGACGATTTGAATGCCGTGCAAAGGTTCCAAAGGGACAGGTAACACTTGCATATCCGGCACCATTTGACCAGCCATTTTACATTATCTTAAATCTTGCTGTTGGTGGAAGCTGGGTTGGAAATCCAAACGATGAGACAAGCTTTGAGAATAATCCATATGTGATCGATTATGTCCGTGTATATCAGAAGGATAGCTACGATGAAGATGTTAAACGTCCCGGTGAGATAAGTTTAGTTATGTCATGAATCTGATATTTTAAGAAATAATTTTGTATAATACACTGCTGCAAAAATGTATATTATATTACGAAAATGGATTACTGCTGAATATACGTTGGAGGCAGTTATAACCGTAGATCACATAATTAAGTAGAGAATGGAGTAATGAATATGAAATACGGATATTTGATGAATCAAAAAAAGAATATGTTATTACAAGACCTGACACACCGGCACCATGGGTAAACTATCTTGGATCGCCGGAGTATGGAGCAATTGTTTCCAATAATGCAGGTGGATACAGCTTTGCAAAGTCAGGTGCAAACGGAAGACTTTTGAGATATGTGTTTAATCAGTTCGATGAGCCTGGCAGATATATTTATATCAGAGACAACGAGAGCAAGGATTACTGGTCAGCTTCGTGGCAGCCTGTAGGAAAGGATTTGAATGAATACAAGAGTGAGTGTCATCATGGAACAGCATACACAAAGATGATGGCTGATTACAGCGGTATTCATTCAGAAGTAAGATATTACGTTCCGCTGAACAAGACATACGAAGTGTGGAATTTGAGTGTGACGAATAATTCTGATAAGGCAAGAAGCCTTAATATTACAGGCTACGCTGAGTTTACAAACAACAGCAACTATGAGCAGGATCAGGTGAATCTGCAGTATTCACAGTATATTACAAAGACAGTATTTGTGGAGAACAGAGTGCGTCAGATGATCCATGCCAATCTTGACCGCATCGAGGATGGCAAGGAAATTGACAACAAGGATGTGGTAAACAGATTTATCGGACTTGCAGGAGCACCTGTTGACAGCTGGTGCGGTGACAGGGGAGAATTTCTCGGAGAATATCACAGATATGGCAATCCTGTCGGAGTAGAGAGCGGAAAGCTTAACAACCACGGCAACTACAACGAGAATAGCTGTGGAGCAATCACAACAGTATTGGAGCTGGCACCGGGCGAGACAAAGACAATAGCATTCCTAGTTGGAATGATAGATAATGAGACAGCAGGAAAGATTGTTGCTTCTTACACGGATACAAAAGCTGTCTGCGACAAAGAACTTGAGGAGCTTATCGCATACTGGCATGGAAAGTTATCACATTTCCAGATTAATACACCAAGTGATGAGTTCAACACAATGATCAATACATGGAACGCATATAACTGTTTCATGACATTTATCTGGTCAAGGGCTGCATCATTTACATACTGTGGACTCAGAAACGGATACGGATACCGTGATACAGTCCAGGATATTCAGGGTGTTATACACCTTGCACCTGAGATGGCTGTTGAAAAGATCAGATTCATGCTCTCAGCACAGGTTGATAACGGTGGAGGACTTCCGCTTGTCAAGTTTACACACAATCCGGGACATGAGGATACTCCTGACGACGCTTCCTATGTACAGGAGACAGGACATCCGGCTTACAGAGCTGATGATGCATTATGGCTTTTCCCAACTGTATACAAATATGTATCAGAGACAGGAAATGTAGCATTTATAGATGAGGTCATTCCATTCGCCAACAAGGATGAGGGAACGGTTTACGAGCATTTAAAGAGAGCAATTGATTTTTCGATGAACCACCTCGGAAAACATGGAATGCCTGCAGGACTTTACGCAGACTGGAATGACTGCCTGAGGCTTGGTGCAGATGGAGAGTCAACCTTCGTAGCGCTTCAGTTCTATTATGCAATGACTATATTAAAAGAGTTTGCAGCCTATAAGAAAGATGATGAATATATCGCATATCTTGATGAGAGCCAGGAAAAACTCGGAAAGATCATTCAGGAGCTTTGCTGGAACGAGGACAGATTTATCCGTGGATTTACAGGGGATGGACAGGTTATCGGAAAGCGTGATGATCCTGAGGCAAATATGTGGCTCAACCCACAGAGCTGGGCTGTTATAAGTGGATTTGCAAGTGATGAGCAGGCTGATAAGGCTCTTGAAATGGTATATGAAAGACTCAATACTGAGTATGGCGCCATTCTTATGGATCCTCCATATCATGCACACGCATTCGACGGAGCACTCGCAGTGATATACAATGCGGGAACTAAAGAGAATGCAGGAATATTCTCACAGTCACAGGGCTGGATAATTCTTGCTGAGGCACTTAAAGGACATGGAGACAGAGCTTTTAAGTATTTTATTGAAAATGCTCCTGCCGCACAGAATGACAGAGCAGAGATAAGAAGACTTGAGCCGTACTGCTATGGACAGTTTACTGAAGGAAAAGCAAGTCCGAACTTTGGACGTTCACATGTACACTGGCTCACAGGAACTGCTTCAACAGTCATGGTTGGATGTGTAGAGGGAATACTTGGTATGCGTCCTGATTTCTATGGACTTCATATTGCTCCGTCTATTCCAAAAGCCTGGGATGGATTTGAGATAGAGAAGGATTTCAGGGGATGCCATCTTCATATAGTTGTAAAAAATCCTGATCATGTTGAGAGCGGATGCAAGAGCCTTCTTGTAAACGGACAGGCGGTTGAGGGAGACTATATCCCAAAAGAGCTTCTTAGCGAGCAGACAGAGATTGAGCTTACCATGTAAATTTTCCGTAGGTGGGATAATGACTGCTATAGGATTGTATATGGTGTGTGAAAATTTGATTTGTAATTGTATAGAGGATTGATTGAAAATATGAAAGATATAGATTTTATAGACAAATACGGAACCTTCAGGATCAAAAATCCCGAAAACTACAGTGGACTGTATCTGCCGCTTGCAGGGGAAAAAGGGCTTAAATCAAGCATTACACCAACTCTCGGCGGAGACAGTAAAACAAGCCAGAATACCTTTCTTCTGGAACCTGTTAGTATAGAAAATCTCCACAATAATAAAGGCACCAGAAATTTCTGGTGTCGGATTGTGGGGAAGGGTTTCTGGTCAGTATGCGGATCATCTGCACAGCAGGAGGCCGACAGATTTACAGGCAATCAGGATGAAAGTGAGCTTGAGGCAGGTTTAATGTGGCAGAAGCTGCACCGTGCTTCAAAGATATATGGGTTAGAGGCCGACACGACATCATTTGTCACACTTGATGGAAGCATGGAAGTCATGATTGTGGAAATCACTAACAAGACAGATGAGGCTATGGAGATAGTCCCGATCGGGGCAATCCCAATCTATGGCAGAAGTGCTGACAATATCAGGGATCACAGACATGTGACATCACTTTTGCACAGAATAGAAACCACACAATACGGCATTGAGGTTACACCTGTCCTCTCATTTGATGAGCGTGGACACCGGAAAAATGATATAAGCTATTTCGTATATGGATCATCCGGAAACGGAGAAAGTCCTGAGAGTTTCTATCCTACCGTTGAGCAGTTTATAGGAGAGGGAGGTTCTTTCCTTATTCCTGAGGCAGTCAGAACTGAAAAAGCAGGTGCAAAGGCCGGAGAAAAATTTCAGGGAAAAGAAGCAGCCGGAGCAATAAAATTTGCAAACCGTATTATAAAACCGCTGGAGACGGTAAGCTATATCATGCTTGCAGGTCTTACGGAAAAAGAAAATGACGTAAATGCCATTACCGGACGGTACCGCAGTGTACTTGAAGTAAAAGAAGAACTAAACACCGTCAAGAAACACTGGATAGACAAGGTAAATATTGATTTTGAGACAGGAAATGCCAAGGAGGACAATTATCTTAAATGGATATGTTTTCAACCTATCTTGCGAAGAATATACGGCTGTTCATTCCTTCCACATCATGATTATGGAAAAGGTGGAAGAGGCTGGAGAGATCTATGGCAGGACTGTCTTGCACTTTTACTTATGGAGCCTTCGGATGTCCGCAGGATGATTGTAAACAATTATGGCGGTGTGAGAATTGATGGAACCAATGCGACTATTATAGGAAACGAGCCCGGCGAGTTTATTGCTGACAGAAATAACATCACACGTGTATGGATGGATCACGCATTCTGGCCATTTGTAACCACAAAGCTTTATATTGACCAGACCGGTGATACAGATGTACTGTTTGAGCATACGACGTACTTTAAGGATTACCAGTCCATGAGAGGCACAAGCCATGATGAAGCATGGAATACTACATATGGTAACAAACAAAGGACGGCAGGCGGTCAGATATATTTTGGAACGGTTTTAGAGCATATTCTGATCCAAAATCTGTGCGCTTTCTATGATGTGGGGGAGCACAACGAGATGAAGCTGCACGGTGCAGACTGGAACGATGCGCTCGATATGGCATGGGACAAAGGCGAAAGTGTTGCATTTACATGTGCATATGCCGGAAATCTGCTTGATATAGCAAAGTGTTTAAGAAATGTGGAAAAAATAAGTGGAATAAACAGGATTGAGGTGTTAGATGAGCTTAAGCTGCTGCTTGCTGATGACGAAATACTTTACAACTGCCATGACAAAAAGCAGGATCTTCTCATGAGCTATGCAAAGGCATGTGAGAACTGCACAAGCGGAGGCACTGCTCTTATCCCAATAGCTGCGATTTGCGAAAACCTGGAGCATAAGGCTGAGTGGATGATGAAAAACATCCGCGAAAACGAATGGATATCAGATGGCACGGATGGAGGCTGGTTCAACGGATATTATGACAATAACGGCAGACCGGTGGAAAGATGTGAGAGTGGAGATGTACGCATGATGCTTACAGGACAGGTATTTGCCATCATGAGTGGAACCGCAAAAAAAGAACAGATCAAGGCAATCTGTAATAGTGCAGACAAATATCTGTTTGATCAAAAAGCCGGTGGCTACAGACTAAACACTGATTTTAAGGAAGAAAAGTTTGATCTTGGAAGAATGTTTGGATTTGCATATGGTGAAAAAGAAAATGGTGCTGTATTCTCACATATGGCTGTAATGTATGCCAATGCGCTCTATAAACAGGGCTTTATAAAAGAGGGGTACAAGGTATTAAAGACGCTTCTTGATACTGCGATGGACTTTGACAGAAGCAGGATGTATCCGGGAGTACCGGAGTATTTTGATAATGATGGAAGAGGTCTGTATTCATACCTTACAGGTGCCGCAAGCTGGTACATGCTTACTATGATAACATCTGTATACGGAGTCCATGGAGAGCTTGGAGATCTTGTTATTGAGCCTGCACTCATGCCACAGCAGTATAACGAAAAAGGTGATGCAAAAGTTTCGTTAGAATTTGCAGGTCATGGATTTGATATTTTAGTTCACAATCCTGATAAGCTCGAACCTGGGGATGCGCACGTCAAAAGAGCGCTCTGTGATGATGTAAAAGTGGAAAATGTTACAGGAAACAGCGTGCGTATTCCAAAGCATGCTATTGAAATGCTTTCTACAGACAAATGTCATACGGTTGAGATATACATAGAGTGATAGTTTATAAAATTAATAGCGTTTGATATCGTATCATTGGGTATCAGCTAAATAAAATTCCCACGCATATTTGCGTGGGAATTTTTTGTGCGTAGTACAAGGCTTTTGGCATCAGGCTACCACATGGATTTGTAGTACCTGTCGCGATATTTCTTTGGTGTAAGCCCCGTAAAACCCTCGAATATCTGGATAAAGTGCTCTGTGATGAAAATGACAGGTAGTTGGCTATATCTATAATCGGCTTATCTGAGTATTTGAGCAGGTGAGTCGCTTTTTCTATTTTCTTTTCCCTTATATAATCACTTATCGAAACACCGAGATTCTGCTTGAATACCCTTGAAAGATAGCTCTCGGAAAGCCTGTGTATGCAGCCAGATCAGCTATTGTGATACGCTCTTTTATGTTGCTGTATATATAGTCAACACACTGGGTAACAGGCTTTGAGAGGATAGACGATTTCTTCTGCAGCACCATCTTACCTGTGAAATCCTTTGCCATCTCGTGATGCAGGTCAGCAACCTGGCGTACGGTGGAGCAGCTGTCCATCTTAAGTATATAGAAGTCACTCAGACGGTATGCCTGCTCAGGCTCGAGTCCTCCATCAATACAGTATCTTGTGATCATGGCGGTTGTGACAACAAAGTGATATTTGATATTCTGTAAAGTATTTCTGGACAATACACCTGTTCCGTCAAGGTGTATAAATGCATCTTCTTTGCAGTTTTTTATTACATATTCATATCCCGGTTTGACTGCGTTATAAAAACTATATTCAATACTTGGAGCACGATGCAGTGATTCGCTCTCGCTGTCAACAAATTCTGCGTCATACCATTCTTTTGAAAGTGCCATAAAGGTTCTCCTTTGCAACAAAATATTAGATTTATGTCATCTTTCTATTATTATGACATGAATCTGATATTTTTACAATTGATTTAATATAAACGAAAACGGTTAAGGAGTAATATTACAACTGTAAACGAGATATCAAATTAATTCATAAGAAGATATCAAAGCAGTTTCTAGGGAGGAAATGAAAAATGAAACAGAAAGTGATTAGCACAATGCTGTTACTGTCTATGGGGGCAACACTCCTTGCAGGATGTGGAACAACAGCAGGAAACGGAACAGAAGGTGGAGCTTCTAATGCAGCAGAGGGAAAGGTTATCAATATCTATTCATGGAACGACGAGTTCAGAACAAGAGTTGAGGCTGTTTACCCGGAGGTTAAAGAAACTTCTAAAGACGGTACAATTACATATCTTAAGGATGGCACAGAAATCCATTGGGTAGTAAATCCTAACCAGGATGGTGTTTACCAGCAGAAGCTTGATGAAGCTCTTTCAAAACAGGCAGATGCAGCAGCAGATGACAAGATTGATCTCTTCTTATCAGAGACAGATTATGTATTCAAATATACAGATAAAGATGCAGACGTAGCAATGCCTCTTAAGGATCTTGGAATTGATTGTGACAAAGAGTTTGCTGATCAGTTCGATTTCACAAGAAAAACAGCTTCTGATTCAGACGGAATACAGAGAGGTTCAACATGGCAGTGCTGTCCTGGACTTTTAGTTTACCGTCGCGATATTGCAAAGGATGTATTCGGAACAGATGATCCTGAAGCAATCGGTGAGAAGACAAAGGACTGGGATACATTAAAGGCTACAGCAGCGAACTTAAGGCAAAGGGATACTACACATTCTCTTCTTACGCTGATACATTCCGTTTATATGGAAACTCAATCGACAACTCATGGGTACAGCCTGGAGCAGATGAGGTTGTAGTGGATAAGAAGATTACAAACTGGGTAGATGATTCAAAAGAGTGGCTTGATGCAGGATATGTTGATGCTAACATTAAAGGCCAGTGGAATGATGACTGGAACAAAGCAATGGGTTCTCAGTCAAAGGTATTTGCATTCCTTTTCCCAGCATGGGGAATCGATTTCACACTTGCACCAAACTGGGATGGAGCAGAAGGATCATGGGCTGTTACAACACCACCACAGGAGTACAACTGGGGCGGATCTTACATCCACGCAGCAACAGGAACAGATAACCCTGAGCATGTTAAGGATATCATCCTTGCTTTAACAGCAAATAAAGACAACTTACTCAAGATCTCTAAGGATTACTCTGATTTCACAAATACAAAATCAGGAATGAAGGAAGCAGCAAAAGATGATTCATTCGCATCAAAATTCCTTGGCGGACAGAACGCATTTGCTTACTTTGAACCGGTAGCTGAGAATATCAAGATTGCACCTCTTTCAGCATATGATCAGGGATGTGTAGAGCTCATCCAGAACTCATTCAGCGATTACTTACAGGGTAAGGTTGATTATGATAAGGCTAAGAAAAACTTTGAGACAGCAATTAAAGAACGTTATCCTGATATCGAAAAGGTTACATGGCCAGAATAAGATAAATAAAACACCATGCGGAGCCTTTGGGCTTCGCAGAGGTGACTCTGGTAGAAAGGAATTTGTCTCATGAAGAAGAAAAGAAAGAGCGTAAGCTATGCAAAATGGGGATATGTCTTTATTCTTCCGTTTTTCATAACATATTTAATTTTTTCTCTGATTCCGTTAGTAGATACGGTAAGGTTCAGTTTTTATGAATACTATAGATCCGGAATCAAAGAAATAGGACCGAATTTTGTGGGATGGGCTAACTATGCCGAGCTTCTTAAATCGGATATGGTCACATATGGTAAGAATACTCTTATCCTCTGGGTTATCGGATTTATTCCACAGATTGTGGTTGCACTTGTTTTAGCAAACTGGTTCACTGATGCCAGATTAAAAATTCACAAATTACAGTTTTTTAAGGTAGTAATTTATCTGCCAAACCTGATCATGGCATCTGCATTTGCACTTTTGTTCTTTACACTGTTCTCGAACAGTGGCCCTGTGAACTCAATCCTGCAGTCTATGGGAGTAATCAGCAAGCCTATCGACTTTATGGGAAGTGTATTTGGAACCAGATCACTCATCGGCTTCATGAACTTCCTTATGTGGTTCGGTAATACGACTATTATGCTCATGGCAGCAGTCATGGGTATCAGTACAGAAGTATTTGAGGCGGCAGATCTGGATGGATGTAATGCATTGCAGAGATTCTTCTATATAACTTTACCGAGTATACGACCAATACTTGCATATACACTCATCACGTCAATCATCGGTGGACTACAGATGTTCGATGTACCTCAGATTCTGACGAATGGACAGGGAAATCCGGACAGATCGTCAATGACACTTATCATGTTCCTGAACAACCACTTAAAGAGTAAGAACTATGGTATGGCCGGAACATTGTCGGTATATCTGTTTATAGTCAGCGCAATTCTGTGCTTCATCGTATACAGAATGACAAATGACAGCGATCCTGACGGATCAAAGGCAGCAGCAAAGCGAGCTGCAAAACAAGCTAGAAGAAAGAAAAAGGAGGCGGCTAAATAATGAAACCAAAACATAAAATTAATGTCCGCAGTGTTATAGCGCATATAGTTTTGATATTATTATCATTTTTATGCCTGTTCTTCTTTGTAATACTTATAATCAATGCGACAAGGTCGCATGCACAGCTGCAGAAGGGCTTCTCATTTATCCCGGGCGGGCATTTCCTGGATAATCTGAAATCTGTAGCTAATGACGGAACCTTCCCTATGTTTAAGGGAATAGTAAACAGCCTTATTATATCGGGCTCATGTGCAGCTTTATGTACATATTTTTCATCGCTTACAGCATATGGACTTTATGCTTACGATTTCAAATTAAAGAAAGTTGCATTTACATTTATCATGCGATACTGGTTATGCCGACACAGGTTACTGCGATGGGCTTCCTGCGTTTAATAACAAAGATGGGAATGTATGATTCGTGGGCTCCACTTATCATTCCATCAATAGCATCGCCGGCGGTATTCTATTTCATGTACAGCTATCTACAGTCATCACTTCCTCTATCACTTGTAGAAGCTGCACGATTGATGGTTCGAATGAGTTTAGGACATTCAACCATATAGTATTGCCAATCATGAAACCTGCAATTGCAGTACAGGCAATTTTCACATTTGTAGGTTCATGGAACAACTACTTCACACCGGCCCTGATCATCCAGTCAAAGAACAAGATGACAGTACCAATTTTGATTGCCACACTTCGAGGAGCGGACTATATGAATTTCGATATGGGAAAAATCTATATGATGATAACAGTAGCTATCGTGCCTATTATTGTTGTATATCTCCTCTTATCAAAATATATTATTGCCGGTGTCACACTTGGAGGCGTGAAGGAGTAAACAATTTAATTAGTTTTAGCATCAGAGCAGATGGCTTACATATATGTTATGTGGGTCATCTGTTTTTTAGTATATTGAAATATGAGGTACGGCATATTTTTTATTTAGGAAATATTGTGGCACCTATGCAGTATATCAGCAAAAGAATGCAGCAGAACTTGCAGAATATATCCAGTCAAATATCCTGCCGGATTATGATAATTTTGTCAAAGCAGGAGAACAGTACAATAACGATGCAGTGCATATAAATGATATTGTAGGTAATTTCAATAAGATGTCGTTTGAGCTCAGGCAGAGCATTTTAATAATTAAAGGCTGTTGAATGGCAGAGCGGTGTATGATTGATGATTAAATCGACTTAGACATTAATCGTGACAGATACACAGAAAATATCTATAATTTACATATTCTTGTAGGAAAATTAATTTAGGTTTTACACAATTATATTATACTTAGTATGTATTATAATCTGAAAGCGCATGTGAAAGGAAGGATGGACTTATGAGAAAATATTTATTATCGATTCGTAAAAGCCTTTGGAACTGTAATTGTAGAAGGGGCTATTGTAGATATGATAACTGGGGAAGTATGTTTTTCTACACAAAAGGTTAGATATGCGCCGGTAATTAACGGTAAAAATATATTTACCGATGCATATATTACTAAAAGATATACTATTACTTATGACAAAATTACTGGTAGAATGTCATATAGTATAAATAATGCATCTTATAAATCTAATAGAGGAGATAGTCCGAGCATGATTGTATTGAATGCACAGGTAGCAGAGATGGGAAGTAGATAGTAATGATAGTTATAACACTTCAGCAGTTTTTTGTATTATTATGGATTTTTTGCATAACTAAAGTGATATTACATGGTTTTAGAATCAATATTATAGGAATATCCATAAATAGATATTTTTATGAGTATAACGTAGATGATAAAAATGCGATTAAAGAATATCATAGAGGAAGGGCTGTTAGATCCATTATTATTTTAATTCTTGATTCAATAACATTAGTAATATCATATAAGTATAGTATAGAGATGGCTACTGGATTTATGATAATATCAACTATAGCATCTATAATAATTAAATACATTAAAGATAAAGAATAGTGGTTGTGAGATTATAATACATAACGTAAGTGATTAAATAATAGAGCGTATGCTATATGATATAGTGTACGCTTTAATTATTGTGAGGAATCGTAAGAAATTAAATAATTCTAAAATGATAGATTATAGAATTGGCTCATGGTATAATATAACGAACGTAAAGATATGTGCGTCAAAAGAGATATCATATAGATAAGATTGGAGAAAATACATGAACCCAGCAAGCATAATGAAAATGATGAAAGCAAAAAATACATTTACAGCAAACCACCCAAAGTTTGTATCCTTTTTACAGTATGCATTCGGCAGCGGCATTCCGGCAGACTCTGTTATTGAAATCACAGTTACAAAGCCGGGTCAGGAGCCGGTTACGTCCAATATCAGGGTTTTACAGTCGGATCTCGAACTTTTGGACAGCTTGAAGGATATTAATTAGATATGTTATACCAGATTAAGGATGGGACAGTTTCGGCAGGAGGTCAGACGATTCTGTCCCATATTGATTTTTATATAAAGGAAAAAGAAAAAATAGCTGTTGTCGGCAAAAACGGAGCAGGAAAGACCACATTGCTTCGGCTTCTTGCAGGAGAGATGCAGCTTGACCGCGATGATCATCGCGGTATGTCGTCAGGAGCACATGGCAAAGAGACTGCCTGCAAAAATAGTCTTGGAATAGTAACCTCGCGAAATATCACAATCGGAATGCTCCGTCAGGTTGATTCCTCCAATCAGGACAAGACAATCGAGGAAATACTTCTTGAGAGCTGTCCGGACAGGGATACATATTCCAAAGAGCGGTTTGACTACGAGATGGAGTACGACAGGCTGTTTACAGGCTTTGGCTTTGAAAAAGAAGAAAAAAGCCGTACACTCGGCAGTTTTTCCGGAGGTGAACAGACCAAGATTTCACTTATAAAGCTGCTGCTTGAAAAGCCGGATTTGCTGCTTCTTGATGAGCCGACGAATCATCTTGATATGAAAACTGTCGAGTGGCTGGAGGATTATCTGATAAACTATCCAAAGGCTGTTGTCATTGTGTCCCATGACAGGGCGTTTCTTGATGCAGTTGCGACTGGTGTTTATGAGCTTGAAAATGGCAGTCTGCACAGATATGCCGGCAACTACACTCAGTACAGGCAGCAGAAGCTTAAAAATCTGCAGATACAGCGCAAAGCTACGAGCGCCAGCAGGCGGAGATTGCGCACAATAATGAGCTTATCGACAAATTCAAGCATAAGCCGAAAAAAGCTGCGTTTGCACGCTCTAGAAAGACCATGCTGGCACGCATGAAGCTGATAGAAAAGCCGGTTGAAGACGAAGCTCATATTTTTACAGGCAATATCGAGCCACAGTTTCCGGGCGGTAAATGGGTTTACGAGGCGAAGGAATTAAAAATTGGATATGACGGCAGGGCACTGCTTGAGCTGTCGCTTCGTATAAGGCGTGGTCAGAAGATTGCCGTAATTGGTGACAACGGCATAGGAAAATCAACATTTCTAAAGACTGTGGCAGGACTTATTCCACCAATAAAGGGCACAAGCCAGCTCGGCAGCAATCTGCTGGTGGGATATTTTGACCAGCAGTCGGCACTTATAGACAGCGATAAGACCGTGAGAGATCATTTTCACGAGCTTTTTCCGGCACTTGTGGAGAAGGACTTAAGAAAGACGCTTGGCATGTATCTGTTTGGAGGGGCAAATGCCTCAAAGCGTATCAGCTCGCTCTCAGGCGGTGAGAAGTCCAGGCTTGTGCTCGCAGAGCTTCTGACAGGTCGTCCGAACCTTATGATACTCGATGAGCCGACCAATCACATGGATATTCCGGCGAAGGAGACACTCGAATCGGCATTTAAGGCATATACCGGCACCATGCTCTTTGTATCGCATGACAGGTATTTCATAAAGCAGGTGGCTGATGCCATACTGGTCTTTGAAAAGGACAAAGTGATGTACTATCCGTTTGGCTATGACCATTATATTTCAAGGCTTAAGGCATCAAAGGATGGCAATCTGCCGGCACTCATGCAGGCAAAGGATGCTGCGATGGTCGAGGCACTTGCGGCTGTCCCTAAGAGGGAGAGGCATGAGACCAGACAGCTTTCAACAGATGAAGCGTACCTTGAGTGGAAGCTTACGCTTGCGGCAGAGCCGATGATGAAGGCAGCTAAAGAAGCAGAAAATGTTTATGAAGAGCTATGTGAAGCAGAAAGCGCTCTTAAAGCAGAGCTGCTTAGAAGCTGTGATTTATATGATTTCTGCGAAAAAATCCCATGCGGAAATAATTTGGCAGGAGAAGATAAATCTTGTGACATATATAGTGGAAAATTAAATCAAAACATAATAAATATGGATACGGCTAAGAAAAATGTCGATAAGCTGCGACAGCAATACGAATATGCTGCTGACTCATGGACAAATGAGTGTACAAAATGGTATGATATATACTTGAATGAGATGTGTCCTGAGACTGATTTTTAATTTAAAGTAACTATTTTGAATAGTTATTTTTGAAGACGGGATGGGCGGAATCATTTGCTGTATATTAAAAAATATCCCGGGAGAAAGGAATTTATATGTGGTTATCAAGATATTTTGTGTATTTTATTATATTTAGCTGTATGGGCTGGATATATGAGAGCATCTACTGTACCATCAGGGCAAAAAAATGGGAAAACAGAGGCTTTCTCTATGGGCCGCTTTGTCCTATTTACGGAGCCGGAGGTGTTGCAATCACTGCGATAGCAGATTTTATTTCTGCTCATACTGATGCGACATTTACATGGTGGCAGATATTTCTTGTGGCATTTTTTGGAAGCATTGTCTTAGAATATGGCACATCGTGGGTGCTTGAGAAGCTGTTTCATGCATACTGGTGGGATTATAGCAGCATGCCACTCAATATAAACGGCAGGGTGTGTTTTCCATATTCTGTAGGCTTTGGTGTGGCAGGACTTATAGTGGTGTATTTCATTGCACCGTTTACGAAGCTCATCACAGGCTGGATGTCACCTATATGGTATGAGTTTTTCTCACTGCTTCTTATGGGCTTTTTAGCTGTAGACACTGCAATCACCGTGTCAGCGCTTACAGATTTCAGTAGGACAATAGTCAATCTGCAGAACAATTTCAACACCTATATGGATGAGGTTGTGGAAGAGGTTAAAGAGCGTAAGAAGGCGGCAGATGAAAGGTCGCAGGAGAGGTCACAGGAGCTTGCGGAGGCAGTCGAGGAGCGCAGAAAGAGAAAACGTATCAGAGCCAGTGCAGACCGCGTCATCGATTCAATGGGTGCTTTAAAGAAATCTGCGCTTAACAGGGCACAGGGATTCAGAAATCCAAAGGTGGAGAACAGGTATCTCGAGACATTTACAGAGAGTCTGAAGGAACGCTTTAAAAGAGAACGTATAAAGAAAGCAAAGAAGGCGAAAAAGGCAGATAAATAACAAATAAAAATTTTTAAAAAATTTCAAAAAAAGCTTGACATTATCCGATTGACCATGGTATTATAATACATGGTCCGTTGGTCAAGCGGTTAAGACGCCGCCCTCTCACGGCGGAAACACGGGTTCGATTCCCGTACGGACTGCTAAAACAAAAAGCCCTCAGTACACAGTGCTGAGGGCTTTTTATTTTTGCAAGCTATTAATAACTATAAAACCACTTAGAACAAAAAGCTGATACCTGCATGTAAGCATGACGCATCAGCTTTTTTATTCTTAAGGTGGCTTAAATCATTATGTCTAAAGTATAATAATACTTGCGCACTTCAAATCATTGCCCAGATTGTATACTCTGCCGGAATCGACGCCGACAACAGTTGGTCGAAGAATGTAGTACTCGCTGTTTTTTACAACTCTTGCCTTTTCACCATTGCTAAGCTGTACAATTGAATCAACAGGATATAGAATCATACTGCTCATGAAAGCACGCATGACACCTATATCAAGCTGGTTTGTCATGGACATAAGCATCTCAACTGCATCGCGCTGTGATAAGGCATCCTTGTACGGACGCTTTGTGACAAGCGCATCATAGACATCTGCGACAGACAGAATCTTTGCAAACTGACAGATTTTGGGTGCATCAAAGCCGAGTGGATATCCGGTTCCGTCAATGCGTTCGTGGTGCTGCAGCACTCCCATCAGTATAGAGTTGTTTAAATCCTTTCGGTCTTTTAGCATATTGTAGCCGTACACGGAATGTTTTTTCATGATATTAAACTCATCATCCGTGAGCCTGCCCGGCTTGTTTAGAATCTCATTGGGGATCATTGTCTTGCCTATATCGTGCAACAGGCCGGAAACTCCTATGTCGTGGATTTCGTTGTCAGGCAGCTTCATCTGCTTGGCAAGAATCATTGAAATAGTAGCCACATCCACACTGTGCTTGAAGGTGTACTCATCGCTTGTTTTGAGGGAACTGATATCGACAGCTATGGCATCGTTTTCATTGATGGCTCCATGAGCGAGTCTGCAATCAGGTTTGTTGCCTGTGTTAGCTCCTCGGAGTTGGTGTTGTTGAAGATGTACTGGACACCGGTTGATACACGCTGTCTGACACTGTCGCTTAAGGTGACCTTGGAACGGTCGTCCGTACGCAGCTGTTTGACCATGGCGGCAGCCTTTGGAGACAGTATGGCATCCGGATCGTCAGGATCAGCACTTCCCTCGCGGATGTATACTGACATTATACCGAGCTTAAGCAGCGAAGAGATGATATAATCATCGATAGCTGAGCCCTGTACCACCAGGTTACGGCCGGTAGGATCCTTGATGACCTGATCAATAATCATGCCGGGTTTCAATTGTCGTGTTCTCATATATCTGCGTTTAATCATTTTTGCCCCAAAACTAAATAAGTCTACTCTAAAAACAATTCAAAATACTACGAATATTATATAGTATATTTGTACTAAAAAACAATCTGAAATGAGATTTTTTTAGCAATTTTTTGTAATAGAAGAGAAAAACACAGTTATTTCCTATTCGATGTACTAGATGTGGTGACCGCCACCACTGTGACTGCCGCCACTATGACCTCCACCACCGCTGTGACCGCCACTTGAGCCTGAGCTTTGTGGACTGTAGTGTCTTGTCTGGTTCATAAAGCGTGCGCGTGCATTTTGAATCTCTACCTTTGTAAATGCTGCACCCATGAGCTCGTTGCTCTTAGCCTTGCGGCCCTTTGACAGGGATAATGCATATACAAAGCAAAAAATCATGCCGGCAGCGAGAGCGATAAAGATGCTCGAAATGTATCTGAGAGGCTGTGATATATGTCCGCCTGCGAGGACTGTGTTGACCTGGTCTATTGTTTCCATGCAGCAGGTGAAATAGTCGTAATCATGACTTGAGGTGGCATATATATAAGTGTTGTCACAGATGGAGTTACATTTTGAGTTCGGGATGGTTCTCTGCGTGCTTCCCTCACAAGCCAGATAAATCTCGTTTAAATCTCTGTCTATTACAAAAATGACACCGTTTGCACCGGTTCCGAAATAGCCTTCAAATGTATTGACTGCATAGCTTTCAGTGCTTCCGTAAGGATGTGAGGTAGTTGTGACAACAGCTATGTTGCAGTATTCGGTTGTCTTTTTCATCTGTGAGATGAGCTTGCCTTTTACGGCATCGTCAATGAAATTGGCAGAGTCCTCAAGGATGTACTCGTAGCCGGTAGACTTGTTTGTGCCGCTTAGATTGTAATTTGTGGCTGTCTCAGTGGCATATACATTTGATGAGCTGCTCAAAACAAGGATTGTAACAAGCAAAAATAATGTAAACAAAGCTGAGCACAAGCATTTTATACAATGCAAAAAAGGACTTTTATAATTATTTCTATGCACGGTCATCACCTCCCTTATGTGTGGCAAACTGTGGCAGTTTGCGCGTTGTAAGCACATTGAATGCGCGGATGACATTAATCAGTGTGATAAGCACTGAGGCGATGATGATAAAAGCTGCGCCATAGTACCATGCATCGAGCACCGGCTGGAACAAAAGAACAGCATCGCCAATAAGCATGGATACCATGCCAAAGATGAGTCCGGCAACTCCCTTGTGTCCGGGCATCCTGTCAAAGCTTGAGAAGGCTCTGATTGAAAAAATAAATGATATGATGGTCAAAATAACAAATAAAATCAGGCTGCCGTCTGCATTGCCAAAGCTGCCTCCGATACCTGCAATGATTGCAAACAGAGCAGGAACAAATTGAATGACAAATATAAAAAGTATAAAGTAAGCTATAAACGATGTGTTTGTCTTTTTCTTTATGGTTTTCGTGGCCTTTTTTGCAGCCTTAAGGCGTCTGCGGTTGTTGATTGCACCAAGTGCCTCCGGCTGTTCCTTTGCGATACGGCCCTTATCCTCGGTACCGGCTTCCTTTACAGCAATCATGGTCAGCTCCTGTGAGTAACAGATATTGCGATAATCGCAAGCACACCGACTATGGTGAGAGTCATTCCGGGAGTGAGAACCGTCAGCAGACATAATAAAATGTATACCGGAATTGCCGCAATGAGTGAGCCGAGCAGGAATTTACCGACAGATATAGCAGATCTGCAACAACCTTGCCGGTCTGGCCGTTTACTGTGGCATACGCTACACGATCCTTATTGCGGTATGACAAAAACCATACCGGAAGCATTGAGTAATCTGTCTCTTTTACAGTAGTGCCAAGACTTAAAGGCGAAAGAGCTGCGGAGTCACTGTCGACTGACAAGCCGGTAAAGGCAGGCTCTTTACTTATTTCGCTTACTGTGTTTGTGCAGGCAGCATCCATTGCGTCACTTGCGTAAACCGTTGATGGTAAATCAGCTGTATCAGCGTAAAAACCACTTAAGAATGCCGGTGTAAAGCGCTTCATATTCTTCACATCATATGGCGCAAGTTTTTCGCTGATGCTGTCATCAAATGATGAAGATGCATCGTAGGACAGTCCCTTGTAGTAGGCGTCGAGATCTCCCTCGAGCCTGTAATGGTCTGTAATGATGTAATCTCCTGAACGGTGGGATCTTTTCGCCGGAAGTGAAATAGGAGCCTTCTGGGTTACATAATATGTCCAGTAAGGCATGTAGATACCTCTGAATCCGTCGATAAACTTAGGATCCTTAAGCTCCTTTGGCGCGAAAATAGCCTTTTTCATGAGGCTCATGTAGGCCTGCTTACAGTCATCCTTGCTCTTTGCAAATGGTATGATATAAGCCGGCTTGTGCTCCTTTTGCATGCGGCTGTAGAGCACAGTTGATGCACCGCAGAAGCTGCAGAAGCCTGCTGCGGTATCGTCTGTGCTCAGGATTTCTCCTCCGCACTGAGGGCATGTGAAAATGGTTGCGTCGAAGTCCTTCTGGACCTCGGCGTCAGAGGTTTTGTCCTCGTACGCGTAAGGGTCGAAAAGTGAATGACAGTATTCACAGGCTAACTGGCCTGATTTGATGTCAAACTTCACATTTCCACCGCAATTTTTACATGCGAACATTTTGTTTCTCCTTTCTATTCCCTTTTACTTTTTTATCTGCTTGAATAAATAATTCCTTCCAGATTGACGGATGGAAGAGGATGAGCAGTGGAAACAGCTCGAGTCTTCCGGCAAGCATGTCAAACATCAGTACATATTTGGAAAAATTATTAAAAAAGCCGAAATTGCATGTCGGACCGACCAGAGAAAGACCCGGTCCGATATTGTTAAATGTAGCTGCGACAGCCGTGAAATTGGTAGTGAAATCATAGTTTTCAACGGAAACAAGCAGCATTGAAACAACAAAAATGACGGCATACGTCATGAAATAAACATTTATTGACCTGATAACATCATGGTCTACAGGCTTGTGCTCAAAGGTGAGCTTTTTCACACTCTTTGGGTGAATGTAGCCATTTAACTCCTTAAGTATTGTCTTTACAGCGATGACAATACGAGATACCTTGATACCGCCGCCGGTGCTTCCGGCACATGCACCAATGAACATCAAAAGCACAAGCAGTGTCTTTGAAAGCTCAGGCCATCTGTCGAAATCGGTGCTGGAAAATCCGGTTGTCGTGATGATTGAGCCAACCTGAAACGCTGCCTTTGTGACTGCGTCAAACACACCGGTACACATATGCGCGATATTCACGCTTATGACTACAACGGAGCTATTATGATGCCGAAATAGTATCTAACCTCCTCCACCTTAAGTGCGTCACGGATGTGACCGAAGAAAAGCAGGTAGTAAGCGTTGAAATTGACACCGAAAAGTATCATAAATATGGTAACAACCCATTGCAGATAAACATTGTAGCCGCAAAAGCTGTCGTTTTTGATACCAAAGCCTCCTGTTCCGGCTGTGCCAAGAGAGGTACAGATGGCATCGTAAAGAGGCATTTTCCCGAAAAGCAGGAAAATAATCTCCATAGTCGTAAGACCAAAGTATATTATGTATAAAAGCCTGGCGGTATGCTTCATCTTTGGAACGAGCTTTCCAACTGAAGGCCCGGGGCTTTCTGCGCGCATCAGGTTGATATTGCTGCCGCCTGAAAGCGGGATGATTGCCAGAAGAAAAACAAGCACACCCATACCGCCAATCCAGTGCGTAAAGCAGCGCCAGAAATTCATGCAATATGAGAGTGATTCTACCTCAGGCAGGATGCTCGCTCCTGTCGTGGTGAAGCCGGAGATGGTCTCAAAAAGAGCATCTGTGAAGCTTGGAATCTCTCCTGATATGTAAAACGGCAGACAGCCGAATATACTCAGTACGACCCAGCCCAGTGCGGTTGTTGCACAGCCCTCCTTCAGGTAAAAGGTAAAATCCCTCGGTTTTTTAGCCGAAAAAATAAAACCGATAGCTATGCTTATGAGTGCAACAATCAAAAAGTAGATGCCGCTTTTTTCATAATAAATACCGGCAACAATACATGGCAGAAGCAGCAAAAAGCCTTCAAGCTTTAAAATATATCCCAAAAGATATCGAATTACTGAAGTGTTCATATCATTCCCCCACTATTCCATAATATCCTGAAGATTCGTAAAGCCGGTATTGGTTGTTATAATCATGACAGTATCATTTTTTTGTATGCAGTCATTACCTGTAGGGATGATAATTTTGCCGTTTCGGTTGATGAAGCAGATGAGCAGATGCTTTTTGAGCTTTAGGTCTCGAAGCGGTATGTCTGTCACATTTGAGTTTTCTGATACAAAGAACTCAATTGCTTCAACTCTTGAGTCGTACATGTGGTAGAGAGTCTCTATATTGCAGTTCATAGAGTTTTTCTTTGCACGGACATAGGCAATTATGGCTTCTGAGGTGATGTATTTTGGCGAGATTACACTGCCAAGGTCCAGGCTGTTTATGACATTGGTAAAAGTTATACGATTAAGCTTTGTTATGACCTTTGCATTGGAAACCTGCTTGGCATAGAGCGTAAGCATGATGTTTTCCTCGTCTATACCGGTAAGAGGTACAAATGACTGGCAGGTCTCTATGCCCTCTTCCTTTAAGAGTGCCTGTTCTGTTCCGTCACCGTTTATGATGACAGCATCCGGAAGCAGTATGGAAAGCTCTTCACAGCGCTCGAAGCTATTTTCGATTATTTTGACCTTTATGCCACGTGATATGAGCTGCTTTGCCAGGTAATATGCTGCTTTGCCGCCTCCGATAATCAGTGTGTTTTTTACGCTGTGTGTATTGACTCCGATGTGGCTGAAAAACTCCTTTGTATGTCTGCGTTCGCCGACAAATGACAGTTTGTCTCCCTTGCGGAGCACAAAATCACCTGATGGGATAGTGACCTCATCATCTCTCTCGACTGCACCGATAAGTATGTTGGCATGGTGTCTGGTGCCCAGATCCATGAGCTTTGTTCCGTCGAGGATGCTGCCCTCGGGAATCTCATACTTGATGAGCTGTGCCTGACCGTGAGCAAAGTTTGTTACCTCAAGGCTGGATGGCAGATGAAGAATATGAGCCATCTCAATAGCTGCCTCAAGCTCAGGGTTGATAATGAGTGCAAGACCAAGCTTGTCGCGCAGATATTTGGCCTCCTGGCTGTATTCAGGCGTTCTGACTCTGGCTATAGCAGCACAGTTGCCGACCTGTGTGGCAATGGTACAGCATAGCAGATTCAGCTCATCAGAGCCTGTGACTGCGATGATTAAGTCGGCATCATCAATACCCGCTTCCTGCAGTATCTTGTAGCTGGCACCGTTTCCTGCAATACCCATTACATCATAGATATTGGATACCTGGGAAATCCTCTCTCTGTTTTTGTCGACAATTGTTATGTCGTGCCCCTCCTTGCCAAGCTGCTCAACGAGAGTACGGCCTACCTTGCCGCATCCGACGATGATAATTCTCAGTCCCTGGGAGGGAACCACTCCTTTTTTGAACATTATTTCCTCCGTATATAAAAATATAATGATATGAGGGTCAAAAGGTATTTTGCCCCTCATTTATGATTGTGTGGTGGATAGAATTATTATGACTATCATATATCAATGGATTATAACATAACGCATATATATTTCATAGAGAAAAAAGTCCCAAAAATATGAGATTGTAATAAAGTACAAAAAGTGATAAAATCAATTTTAATTGTAGTATTTGAATAGCTGTTTGAACAGCAATAAGAGATAGATTTTTGGAGCTTTAAGTAATGACGGGATTTTTAAAGGCAAACTACCATACGCACACCTATAGGTGCCAGCATGCATATGGCAGCGAGCGCGAATATATAGAGGCGGCTATCAGAATGGGCATCGCAGAGCTTGGCTTTTCAGACCATGTGCCGTGCCCCTTTAAGGATGGCTATGTGTCGGGCATCCGGATGACGATGGAGCAGGCACCGGAGTATGTGTATGCCATCAGGGAGCTTGGGAAGGAGTATGCATCCGACATAAAGCTCTACGTTGGCTTTGAGGCGGAGTACATACCGGAGTTTTTCAAGGAGCAGAAGGCTATGTTTGACAGGCTTGGCTGTGATTACATGATAATGGGCCAGCATTTTATGAAATCAGAGCAGACAGGCCCGTATACAGGCACACCGACAGATGATGAGAGTCGTATACGCGAGTATGTGGATACTGTTATAGAGGGCATGAAAACAGGCATGTACAGCTATTTAGCACATCCTGATTTAATAAATTATCAGGGACTTGATTCTGTCTACGAATGGGAGATGACGAGGATGTGCAAGGCACTTAAGGAGCTTAACATACCGCTTGAGATAAACATGCTTGGTATCAGTGCAGGAAAGCACTATCCGACAGAGCGCTTCTGGTGTATACCGCATGACATCGGCAACAAAGTGATACTTGGGCTTGATGCACATACAGTGGACAATATATGTGATGTGGAAAGCTATGAAAAGGCACTTGATATAGTCAGAAAATATGACCTGAATCTTATTGACTGGATTGAGATATAGTTACTTACAAAATATCAAATACCAAAAGTGAGGAATGCTATGATTATTACAGAAGAAAAATATAATGAGGAATTAACAAGATATGTTTTGCCTTTTATCAGGCTTAATTTTGAAGATGGCTATATGAAGAGTGCAGATGGCACACGCATACATTACGGCTATGTGACGACACCTGTAGCAAAGGCTGCCATAGTCATATCACATGGATTTACAGAGTGTATGCCTAAATATTATGAGATGATTTACTATTTCGCAAAGGCCGGATACTCAGTATATATGGTGGAGCATCGAGGACACGGCTTTTCGGACAGAAGTGTATCCGATATAAGCATGGTCACTGTAAACAGCTTTGACGATTATGTGAGTGACCTTGATATGTTTATCCGCGAGATTGTGATGAAGCGTGAGGGGCGCAGACCGCTTTACCTGTACGGTCACTCTATGGGAGGCGCGATAGCTGCCCTGTATCTTGAGAAGCATCCTGAGGTATTTACAAAGGCAGTACTTTCAAGCCCTATGATAGAGATGCTTTATGGCAATTTTTCACATTTTGCCGTGGAGGCGATACTGTTTGTCGCAAGTGTGCTTAACTGGAACGATAAATATCTGCCGAGCCAGACACCGTATACGGATGAGTATGATTTTGAATCGAGCTGTTGTCTGTCAAAGGCGCGCTATGACTACATATACAAGTGCAAGGTGGAGGAGGAACGCTATCGTACAAATGGCGCCACCTACAGATGGTGCAGGGCCGGGCGCAAGGCATCCAAATATATAAAGAAGCATGCACAGGAAATTAAAATACCGGTGCTGTTATGTCAGGCGGGAAAGGATTATCTGGTTTCAAATACCGCTGAGGATGAATTTATTGCGAAGCTGCCTCAGGGCATTAAGAAGGTCTATCCTGATTCAAAGCATGAGATATTTAATGCGGATGATGATACCTTGGAAAAGTTTTACTCAGATATCTTTGATTTTTGGGCTTGAACATGAAAATGAAATTCGTCAAGTGAAAAATGTGACATAAAAAATCATTTGTTTTGTTAGAAATGACATATGGATTTAAAATACAATATATAGTATAATCACAACTGTTGCGGACAAGATGTTAGTATTTAAGCCGATGGTAAGAGTACGTAAAGCATAGCCCGTACAGAGAAAAATAATAAAATATATCAATATTGTAACAGGTAAATATACTATCAAACAAATGTGAGGAGAAAGAGAATGTCAGACGAAGTTTTAGACGATGTAATGATTAAGGGTTCATGTAAGGGAAAAGCAGATGCTATTGTAAATTGCCAGTGCAATATCGAGAGTGCACCGGTCAGATGCGAGCAGGCAGAAAGATGTATGTTCTATTCATATTATAAGTGCAGCAAGCAGTGGAAGAGGCTTGCATAGTTAAAATTAAAGATTAAAGCTCCGGGCTGACAATGAAGTCGGCATGGAGCTTTTTTGCGTATATTGCGTATATAAAGAAAAAAATATTTTACACGCGGAAAACTTATGATAATATATAAAAAAGGTAACTATTCAGAACCATTGAGAACAAAAAGGCTGATGCGTAGCAGCTAGAAAGCACGAGTATCGTGCGTTTTTGCAAATGTGTGTTGGGTGGTTCTGGATGGATACGTAAAACAAGATATAGGAGAGAAGCGCATGAAGAGAGTTTTGGTACTGAGTGATTCACATGGTAATGTGGGAAATATGATTCGGGCAGTCAAAAGAGAGGAGCCTGATATGATACTTCATCTGGGAGACTGCGTTGTGGATGCGGATGCCCTTAGGAGAGAGTTTCCTCATATAACCATGGTCAATGTGCCGGGAAACTGTGATTTTTCACGGGGAGATACAGAGAGACTTATTGATATCGACGGCTATAAGGTACTCATGTGCCATGGACATACATACGGAGTAAAGATGTCATATATGCATCTGGAGCTTCATGCGAAGGAAATCGGGGCAGACCTGGCGCTCTTTGGTCATACACACAAGCTGTTTTATGATAAGCATAATGGTCTTGCGATGATGAATCCGGGAAGTATCGGTGCACCGATGTGGGGCTGCATGCCATCATACGGTATCATCACATTTGACAAAGAACACGATGTTATGAAGTTGGATGTTGACTATATTGAGTATTGACGAATGATTTATCAAAGCGGTATAATATTGGCTAATACAGTTATTTATATAGGAAGCAGAGGAAAAACAGACAAATGGTAAAGGTAGTAAAGTTTGGCGGCAGCTCGCTCGCCAGTGCAGAGCAGTTCACAAAGGTTGGCGACATCATAAGAAGCGATGAGTCAAGAAAATATGTTGTGCCGAGTGCACCGGGAAAGAGAAATTCCAAAGACACAAAGGTAACAGATATGCTTTATGCATGCTATGATCTGGCTGAGAATGATCAGGATTTCAAGGTTATGCTCAGAAAAATCAAGGACAGATATGATTCAATCATAAATGGCCTTCATTTAAAGCTGGCGCTTGATGAGGAGTTCAAGATTATCGCTGAGAATTTCAAGGCAAAGGCAGGTGCAGATTATGCAGCCTCTCGTGGTGAGTACTTAAACGGAATCATCATGGCAAACTATCTCGGATATGAGTTTATAGATTCGGCAACAGTCATCTTTTTTGATGAGAATGGCAATTTTGACGCGGAAAAGACAGACAAGGTGCTCTCAAAGAAGCTTGAGCAGACAGAAAAGGCTGTTATTCCGGGCTTTTACGGAGCAGGACCTGACGGAAAGGTAGTTACCTTCTCAAGAGGTGGTTCGGATATTACTGGTTCCATCGTGTCAAAGGCATGTCATGCCAGCATGTACGAGAACTGGACAGATGTTTCAGGTTGTCTTGTAGCTGATCCTAGAATTATCGACAATCCACAGCCAATCAAGGTTGTTACTTATAGAGAGCTCAGAGAGCTTTCATATATGGGAGCATCAGTGCTCCACGAGGATGCTGTTTTCCCTGTAAGAAAGGCAGGCATCCCAATCAATATCAGAAATACAAACGACCCGGAAGCACCTGGTACTCTCATCGTTGAGAGCACATGCCAAAAGCCTGATTATACCATAACAGGTATCGCCGGAAAGAAGGGCTTTGTTGCGGTAAATATCGACAAGGACAAGATGAACTCAGAGGTGGGCTTCTGTAGAAAGGCTCTCCAGGCGTTTGAGGAGAACGGTATCTCTATTGAGCATATGCCATCAGGTATCGATACTATGACAGTATTCGTACATCAGGCAGAGTTTGAGGGCAAGGAGCAGCAGGTTATCAGCTCAATCAGAAGACTTGCTCATCCTGATATCATTGACCTCGAGTCAGACCTCGCGCTTATCGCTGTTGTTGGTCGTGGCATGAAGTCAAACCGTGGTACAGCCGGCAGGATTTTCTCTGCACTTGCACATGCCAATATCAATGTGCGCATGATTGATCAGGGTTCATCAGAGCTCAATATCATCATTGGTGTAAGCAATGATGACTTTGACAAGGCAATAAAAGCCATCTACGATATTTTTGTTGTCACACAGCTGTAATAAGCTACAGAGAGATTATCCGCTGGAACCGGAATTGAATAGGATAATTTAAAAATTAAATGTAGAATTTATAAAATATACAGAGCTTGGCGGAATATATGCCAGGCTCTGTATTTTTTGAATAGGTAAAGCTTTGAAAAAGCTTTATGAGGAAGCTTTAAGCGAGAAAACAAAATACCATCACATAAGCTGGAAATGCGCATATATTATAGCGAAAGGAAGAAGTTATTATGCAAAAAGACACTATAATATATGTTACGGATCAGAGGCAAAAGTACCTCGCTGATATGCTGGGAGGAGAACAGACAGATTGCAGAAATAGCGGCGGGATTGATTATGAGCGTGTTGGAAATATTGTGTTTCCTACACCTTTTTCAAAGCTAAAGCTTATAAATAGTGATATAGAAAAATTAAAACATAATATAATAATTAACAATATTGCAGTGTGGGGCGGCATGATGCCGGAGTGCTTTCCCGGTATTGACAGGGGCTGTGACTTTATGAGAGATGAAACTGTCATAGAGCAGAATGCCATTGTTACGGCCGAGGCCACTGCGTCCATAGCAATACAAAAAAGCATACATGGTATATACGGCTCAAAGGTACTTGTGAGCGGGTTTGGAAAATGCGGAAAGGCAATTGCCCGCGTTTTTTCTGCTATGGGAGCCCATGTCATGGTGATGGCAAGGAGAAAACAGGCAAGGCATGAGGCCACTGAACTGGGATATGAAACGGTGGATTTTAATGATCCTGCCAAGGCCTGTTTCGAAACACTGTTTCTCATAAACACAGTACCGGATAGGGTTATAGATGAAAGTTTAATCATGATTTTGCAAAAAGATGCGATAATTATAGACATTGCATCTAAGCCCGGAGGCTGTGATTTTGAGGCCTGTAAGAGGTATCAGATAAACTGTACGCATGCGCTCGGCCTTCCGGGCATATACTGTCCGAAAACCGGTGCAAAAATACTTTATGACTGTATGAAAAGAAAAGGTATGACGGAGGCTTATGGTTATTTCGGATTGCACCGTAGGAATGGGAATTACAGGCTCCTTCTGTAGTTTTGAAAAGACTAAGGATGTTGCAAAGAGGCTTGTGGATAGCTTCACACATGTGACACCTGTATATTCCTATAATGCACAGATGATGAACACACGCTTTGGAAAGGCGGGAGACTTTATGCATACTATCTCCGAAATCACAGGGGATGAGGGCATCAGGACACTGCAGGAGGCAGAGCGTGTCGGCCCGGGAAAGCTGTTTGACGTGATGGTGATTTATCCATGCACCGGCAACACAGCGGCAAAGCTTGCAAACGGCATAGTGGATACACCGGTCCTTCTCGCGGCAAAGGCTCATCTGAGAAACGGCAGGCCGCTTGTTATCGGGATCTCCACAAATGATGCGCTCGGCATCAACTTTAAGAATATCGGAAAGCTGATGAATATGAAAAATATTTATTTTGTGCCGTTTGGGCAGGATGACTGTGTGAAGAAACCGAATTCACTCGTGTGTGATGGAAAACAGGTTGTCGACACAATAAATGAAGTGATGGCCGGACGACAGATCCAGCCGGTAATCCTCTAGAGTGGGAATATTACTTTATTGAGATTATAGTACGGGACGATTCACGCGGGCACCGCGGTGGGCTGCATACACTCCGGTGTCCGCTACGCTGCGCAGCCAAGATACTGTGCAAATTATGCTTTGTAGGTTTTCATAGGATGACGAAAACGTCGAAACTCGCCATCCATGGCTCGATTTCTCCATGCCTCGGCATTTCTGTGTAGCATGTGCATAATTCGACAGTATCTAAGCAGCTTCGCTATTCGCGGACTCCGGAGTGTATGCAGCCCACCGCGGTGCCCGCGCGAATCGTCCCTTACGTTATGGCGTAAATAGTAAATAAATAATAGGAAAAGATTTATGAATCTGAATCATTGCTGGTCACACTGTTATGTGTGAACAGTAACTTCTGAATTGAAAAACTGAGTTGGAAAATGTGAAAAAACATAGTAAAGATGTAAAAATATATGTTATAATCATGTATACACAAAAAAACTGAAAACACAGGAGGATAAAATATGTCATATATTTACAAAACAAAAGGAACCTGTTCAACACAGATTGAGCTTGACCTCGATGGAGATGTAGTACATAACGTAAAGTTTACAGGAGGCTGCAACGGAAATCTTAAGGCCATCCCAAAGCTCGTTGAAGGACTCACAGTTGCCCAGGTAGAGGAAAAAATCGGTGGAATTAAATGTGGATTTAAGAATACATCCTGCGGTGACCAGCTTGCAAAAGCATGCCGCGAAGCATATGAAGCCCAGAAGTAATGAAATAACCAGTAAAATAGCTTCCGTATATAAACATGTAGCTCCAAATAAACATGTAGCTCCAAAAGCTCTCCCATAAGGAGAGCTTTTGAATTAAAAAAATAATTCTGCCATGCTTCGCGCACAACAAAGTGGATCCGGGAAGTACACAGTGTGTTCAGAATAAAAAATATGAACTGCCACGGTGTTCCATAAACTCAAATAGCATGAAGCACTATCACCAAAACACAGCCTGTCCGGGCAAAAAGCCGTGGCTGACTTCATATTTTATGAGGAATATACTGTGTGCTCCCCCGGACCTCACAGCCTCCCACGCGCGAAGCCCCCCATTAAATCTCGACACTCCCAAAAATATTTTTATAAAATGTTTACAAAACATTCATCCCTTTAGGTTGTGCAATCATCCTCAAAGTGTTACAATAACACTATTGTGAGCCTGTACAAGGGCAATTTGAAGTTATAGGAGAAAAATATGAGCGCATTATCAAAAATCTTTGGTTCTCACAGCGAGAGAGAGCTTAAGAGAATTTACCCGATTGCTGACAAGGTTGAGTCATATAAGGAAGCAATGGGAAAGCTTTCCGATGAAGAATTAAAGGATAAGACAAGGGAGTTTAAAAAGCGTCTGGAGGACGGAGCAACACTTGATGATATTCTTCCGGAGGCATTTGCTACAGTAAGAGAGGCTGCTAAGCGTGTGCTTGGCATGGAACATTATAGAGTACAGATAATCGGTGGTATTATTTTGCATCAGGGACGTATTGCAGAGATGCGAACCGGTGAAGGTAAGACACTTGTTTCTACACTTCCTGCATACCTTAATGCACTTGAGGGCAAGGGTGTGTGTATTGTCACAGTCAATGATTACCTTGCAAAGCGTGATGCTGAGTGGATGGGGCAGGTTCATGAGTTCTTAGGACTTAAGGTCGGCGTAGTACTTGGCGGCATGGACAATGACGAGCGCAGGGAGGCTTACGGCTGTGATATTACATATATCACAAACAATGAGCTTGGATTTGATTACCTGCGTGACAATATGGTTATCTACAAGGAGCAGCTTGTTCAGAGAGGTCTCCACTATGCTATCATCGATGAGGTCGATTCAGTGCTTATCGATGAGGCACGTACACCTCTTATCATTTCAGGACAGAGTGGCAAGTCGACAAGACTTTACGAGGCATGCGATATCCTGGCTACACAGATGAAGCGTGGTGAGGATGTTCCTGAGTATTCAAAGATGGATGCCATCATGGGCATTGTCCAGGACGAGACCGGTGATTTCATCGTAAATGAGAAGGACAAGGTCGTAAACCTTACACAGGATGGTGTGAAAAAGGTAGAACAGTTCTTCCATATCGAGAACCTTGCAGATCCGGAGAATCTTGAAATCCAGCACAATATCATACTTGCGCTTCGTGCGCATAACCTCATGTTCAAAGATCAGGACTATGTGGTAAAGGATGATGAGGTGCTTATCGTAGATGAGTTTACCGGACGTATCATGCCTGGCCGTCGTTATTCTGACGGATTGCATCAGGCTATCGAGGCAAAGGAGCATGTAAAGGTCAAGAGAGAGAGCAAGACCCTTGCTACAATCACATTCCAGAACTTCTTCAACAAGTTTGACAAGAAGGCCGGTATGACAGGTACGGCTCTCACAGAGGAAAAAGAGTTCCGTGATATCTATGGCATGGATGTTGTTGAGATACCTACAAATAAGCCGGTAGCGCGTATTGATTTGCAGGATGCTGTATATGCTACCAAAAAGGAAAAGTTCAAGGCAGTTGTGGATGCGGTTAAAGAGGCACATGAAAAGGGACAGCCTGTTCTTGTAGGTACAATCACCATCGAGACATCAGAGCTTTTGAGCGGCATGCTCAAGAGAGAGGGAATCCCTCACACAGTGTTAAATGCCAAGTTCCATGAGAAAGAGGCAGAGATTGTTGCACTTGCAGGACAGCATGGTGCAGTTACAATAGCAACCAACATGGCAGGCCGTGGTACCGATATCAAGCTTGACGATGAGGCAAAGGCTGCCGGAGGTCTTAAGATTATCGGTACAGAACGCATGAGTCAAGACGTATAGACAATCAGCTCCGTGGACGTGCAGGACGTCAGGGAGATCCTGGTGAGTCACAGTTCTTCATCTCACTTGAGGACGACCTCATGAGACTTTTCGGTTCAGAGCGTCTGATGGGCGTTTTCAATGCGCTCGGAGTACCGGAGGGCGAGCAGATCCAGCATAAGATGCTCACATCTGCTATCGAGAAGGCTCAGGAGAAAATCGAGGCCAACAACTTTGGTATTCGTAAAAATCTTCTCGAGTATGACCAGGTGGACAATGACCAGAGAGAGATTATCTACAGCGAGCGTATGAAAGTGCTTAACGGTGACAACATGCGTGATGCTATCCTTAAGATGGTTCAGGAGCAGGTTGAGAAGTCTGTCGACAGATGTATTTCCGAGGAAATTGACAGAGCTGACTGGGATCTTGTAGAGCTCAACGAGCTTGTGCTTCCGGTCATTCCGCTTGATCCGATTACAAAAGAGGATATTGAGTCGATCAAGAATGCAAAGCAGCTTAAGCAGTACTTAAAGGAAAAGGCTGTTATGCTTTATGAGCAGAAGGAGACAGAATTCCCTGAGCCTGAGCAGTTCAGAGAGATTGAGCGTGTCGTGCTTCTTCGTGTAATCGACAGAAAGTGGATGGATCACATCGATGATATGGCACAGCTTCGTCAGGGAATCGGCTTACAGGCTTATGGACAGAAAGATCCAATCGTAGAGTACAAGATGGCAGGCTTTGATATGTTTGACGACATGATTTCAGCTATCCAGGAGGATACTGTCAGACTGCTGTATCATGTACAGGTTGAGCAGAAGGTTGAGCGAGAGCAGGTTGCAAAGATTTCGGGCACAAACAAGGATGAGTCAGCACAGAATGCACCAAAGCGCCGTGCAGCAGCCAAGGTATATCCGAATGACCCATGTCCATGTGGCAGTGGCAAGAAATATAAGCAGTGCTGTGGACGTGTGAAGTAAATTTTAAATGGCTGTAATCGTTGCTGGTCACACTGTTAGGTGTGAACAGTAACATAAAATAAATAAACAAGAACGAATGTTCTAAAATTGTGGACAAAGTCGATTTTTTGTAGTAAAATAAAGCACATAAGTGCATACTATAAATGATTGACTTTGTCTTTTTATAATTTTACAAAAGCAGTATTTAAGATTTTTTTGGAGGAAGCGTGCATTATGGAATTTAAACTGCATTCAAAATACAAGCCGACCGGCGACCAGCCGCAGGCAATAGAGCAGCTTGTGAAGGGATTTAAGGAGGGCAACCAGTTTGAGACCTTACTTGGAGTTACCGGCTCCGGCAAGACCTTTACCATGGCCAATGTCATACAGCAGCTCAATAAGCCTACACTTATCATATCGCACAATAAGACACTGGCGGGGCAGCTCTATGGTGAGATGAAGGAGTTTTTCCCCGAAAATGCAGTAGAGTACTTTGTCTCCTACTACGACTATTACCAGCCTGAGGCTTATGTGCCGCAGTCTGATACGTACATAGCCAAGGATTCCTCTGTAAATGATGAGATAGATAAGCTCAGGCTTTCAGCCACGGCAGCGCTCACAGAGCGAAAGGATGTCATTGTCGTGGCATCGGTTTCCTGCATATACGGACTTGGAAGTCTGATGAGTGGACAGGCATGAGTATTTCGCTGCGCCCGGGGCAGGAGAGGGACAGGGATGATCTCGCGAGGTCTCTCATAGATTTACAGTACACCAGGAATGATATGGATTTTCACCGAGGCACCTTCAGAGTGCACGGTGATGTGCTTGATATATTTCCGGCAAATGCCGATGATACGGCAATCAGGGTTGAGTTTTTCGGTGATGAGATAGATCGGATAGTGGAGGTTGATGTGCTGACCGGCGAGGTAAAGTGCTCGCTTGAGCACACGATGATTTTCCCTGCATCCCACTATGTAGTTTCGCAGGAGAAGATAAATGAGGCCTGCCTCAATATAGAGAAAGAGCTTGATGAGCGTGTGAAGTATTTTAAAGGCGAGGACAAGCTCATAGAGGCTCAGCGAATAGCAGAGAGGACCAATTTTGACATAGAGATGATGAGGGAGACAGGCTTCTGCTCAGGAATTGAGAACTATACGAGGCATCTGAACTTTGCAAAGCCGGGGGAGCCTCCTATGACACTCATAGATTTCTTCCCGGATGATTTTCTCATAATTGTGGATGAGTCACATATCACGATTCCACAGATAGGCGGTATGTATGCGGGGGACCGCTCCAGAAAGACCACTCTTGTGGACTATGGCTTCAGACTGCCCTCGGCCCTTGACAACAGACCTCTCAATTTCGAGGAGTTCGAGGGTAAAATAGACCAGATGCTCTTTGTCTCAGCCACTCCGAATAAGTATGAGAATGAGCATGAGCTGCTTCGTGCGGAGCAGATTATCAGACCGACGGGACTTTTGGATCCTGAGATATCAGTGCGCCCTGTTGAGGGACAGATTGATGACCTTGTGTCAGAGGTCAATAAGGAGACTGCAAACCATCACAAGGTGCTTATCACCACACTCACAAAGCGTATGGCTGAGGATCTAACAAACTATATGGCAGAGCTTGGCATCAGGGTAAAGTACCTGCATTCAGATATAGATACACTTGAGAGAGCGGAGATAATACGTGACCTGCGTCTTGACGTATTTGACGTGCTCGTCGGCATCAATCTGCTCAGGGAGGGGCTTGATATCCCGGAGATTACACTTGTTGCCATACTCGATGCGGATAAGGAAGGCTTCCTTCGCTCAGAGACCTCACTTATACAGACGATAGGACGTGCCGCACGTAACAGTGAGGGCCATGTTATCATGTACGCTGACAAGATTACAGACTCCATGCGTGTCGCAATTGACGAGACAAAGCGTCGTAGAAAGGTACAGGAAGAGTACAATGAGGCTCACGGCATCACACCACAGACTATACAGAAATCCGTGCGTGATCTCATAGCTATCTCAAAGAAGGTAGCGGCCGATGAGAATGCTCTTGACAAAGATCCGGAGTCAATGAGCAAAAAAGAGCTTGAGAAGCATATTGCAGATATAGAGAAAAAGATGAAAAAAGCAGCGGCAGAGCTCAATTTCGAGGCTGCTGCAGAGTACAGAGATAAGCTTATTATGCTTAAAAACACATTGAGAGACGTAAAATAAAAGCTTATAACATCCGGAAGCAATTTGGAGGAACACAAAATTATGGCAAAAAAAGAAGAAAATACATCAAAATACGAGGTGCCAGCGAACACAATCTAAAGTGCGTCAGTCTCGACATCCCGAGAGATGAGTTTGTTGTTTTTACAGGGCTTTCAGGCTCCGGCAAGTCATCACTGGCATTTGATACCATATATGCTGAGGGGCAGCGCAGGTACATGGAGTCACTTTCATCGTATGCACGTCAGTTTTTAGGACAGATGGAGAAGCCGAATGTGGAGTCTATAGAGGACTTCCGCCTGCCATTTCCATTGACCAAAAATCCACCAACAAGAACCCACGTTCAACTGTCGGAACGGTCACAGAGATATATGATTACTTCAGACTGCTTTATGCCAGAATTGGAATACCACACTGTCCGAAGTGCGGGCGTGCCATTACAAAGCAGACTATAGATCAGATGGTGGATACTGTTATGGCACTGCCTGAGCGCACCCGTATCCAGCTTCTTGCACCGGTGGTCAGAGGCCGCAAGGGTGAGCACCAGAAGCTGTTCGAGAGAGCCAAAAAGAGCGGATACGTGCGTGTGATTGTAGATGGCAGCATGTATGAGCTCTCTGAGGATATCCCGATGGAGAAAAATATAAAGCACAATATTGATATTGTTGTAGACCGTCTGGTTGTAAAGCCAGGCATAGAGAAGAGGCTTACTGATTCACTTGAAAATGTATTTGAACTGACAGAGGGCAATGCCATAGTTGATATTGTGGATGGCGAACAGATGACCTTTTCCCAGAATTTTGCGTGCCCTGACTGTGGCATAAGCATAGATGAGGTTGAGCCGAGAAGCTTCTCCTTCAATAATCCGTTCGGAGCATGTCCGACCTGCTACGGACTCGGCTACAAGATGGAGTTTGACCCGCAGCTTATGGTGCCAGACTCATCGCTTTCCATATCTGAGGGCGCCATACAGGTGATGGCTGGCAGTCATGTACAGACCCAAAGAGCTATACCTATGCGACACTTCGTGCGCTGCATGAGGGCTATGGGCTTCCTCTCGACACACCGATTGATGATTTATCTGCAGATATGAAAAAGCTGCTGTTTTACGGTGGAGACGGCAGAGTGCTCAAGGTCAGATACAAGGGGCAGAGAGGCGAAGGAGTCTATGACCTTGTATGGAACGGCCTTGTGGACAATGTTGAGCGCCGATACAAGGAGACCTTTTCTGATACGGCAAAGGCAGAGTATGAGCAGTTTATGCGCATTACTCCGTGTACGAGCTGTAAGGGGCAGAGGCTTAAGCCATCGTCACTTGCCGTTACGGTTGCGGACAAGAACATATATGAGATGACCTCCATGTCTGTGAAGGAGCTTGTGAAGTTCCTTGCTGATATAGAGCTTACAGAGCAGCAGCACTATATAGGAGACCAGATACTAAAGGAAATCCGTGCGAGAGTTGGCTTTTTGCAGCAGGTCGGCCTTGATTACCTCACCCTTACCCGTGGCACGGCGAGCCTTTCAGGCGGGGAAGCCCAGCGAATCAGGCTTGCCACGCAGATTGGCTCAGGACTTGTAGGTGTGGCATATATACTTGATGAGCCAAGTATCGGACTGCATCAGAGGGATAATGACAAGCTGCTCGGCGCACTTATGAATCTTAAGAATCTGGGCAATACTCTCATAGTGGTGGAGCATGATGAGGATACCATGCGTGCAGCGGATTATATTGTGGATGTAGGACCGGGAGCCGGTTCACACGGTGGAGAGATAGTGGCGGCAGGCTCGTTAAAGGACATTATAAAGTGCAAAAAATCACTCACAGGAGCATATCTGAGCGGTAAAATAAAGATACCGGTGCCACAGGAGAGGCGCAAGCCAAGCGGATATATCACGATAAGAGGAGCCAGGGAGAATAACCTGAAAAATATTGATGTGCAGATACCTCTTGGTATCATGACCTGTGTTACAGGCGTGTCGGGCTCGGGAAAGAGCTCATTGACCAATGAGATACTATACAAGCATCTGGCCAAATCCTTAAACAGAGCCAGGTGTATCGCAGGTGACCACGACGGTATAGATGGTCTTGAACAGCTTGACAAGGTCATAGACATCGACCAGTCACCGATAGGCCGTACACCCCGCTCTAATCCTGCCACATATACAGGTGTATTTGACATGATAAGAGACCTGTTTGCATCAACACCTGATGCCAAGGCAAAGGCTATAAAAAGGGCCGTTTCAGTTTCAATGTAAAGGGCGGTCGGTGTGAGGCCTGCGGCGGCGATGGAATCCTTAAGATAGAGATGCATTTCCTGCCTGATGTATATGTGCCGTGTGAGGTCTGTGGAGGCAAACGATATAACAGGGAGACACTCGATGTAAAGTACAAGGGCAAGAGTATATACGATGTTCTTGATATGACAGTGGAGGAGGCACTTGAGTTTTTCAAAAATGTGCCAAAGATCCAGAACAAAATCCAGTCGCTCTATGATGTCGGACTATCCTACGTGAAGCTGGGACAGCGTCCACAGAGCTTTCGGGTGGTGAGGCACAGCGTATCAAGCTTGCCACAGAGCTTAGCAGAAAGAGCACCGGAAAGACCATATATATACTTGATGAGCCTACTACGGGGCTGCACTTTGCAGATGTACACAAGCTTGTGGAGATACTGCGCAGGCTCTCAGACGGAGGCAATACTGTAGTTGTTATCGAGCACAACCTCGATGTGATAAAGACAGCTGACTATATAATAGATATGGGACCTGAGGGCGGAGACGGCGGCGGAACCGTCATAGCGCAGGGCACACCTGAGGAGATATGCGAGGTAAAACAGTCATATACAGGCCGGTTTTTGAAACCATATCTGGAAAAAGACAAGGATAAACTTTAAAATTTTATTAAATATGACCTTTTTCAAAAAAAAAAGTTTGAAAAATGGGATTTATTGTATATAATAAGAGAGTGTATGTGTAAATTTAAAGATATGGCAGGAAAGGGGCTATTAAAATGGTCGGATCAGATATCGGAATCGATTTAGGAACAGCAAGTATACTTGTTTATATAAAAGGAAAGGGTGTTGTGTTAAAGGAGCTTCAGTAGTAGCCTTTGACAGGGACACCAACAAGATTAAGGCAATCGGAGAGGAAGCACGCCTCATGCTCGGAAGGACACCGGGTAATATCGTTGCAGTCAGACCGCTGCGTCAGGGTGTTATCTCAGATTATACAGTTACAGAGAAGATGATCAACACTTCATCCAGAAGGCGCTTGGTAAGAAGAGCTTCAGAAAGCCGCTCGTGAGCGTATGTGTGCCAAGTGGTGTTACGGAGGTTGAGAAGAAGGCCGTTGAGGATGCTACATTTGCAGCAGGAGCCAGAGATGTTAAGATTATCGAGGAGCCAATTGCAGCTGCAATCGGTGCAGGTATTGATATTTCAAAGCCATGCGGAAATATGATAGTAGATATCGGAGGCGGTACATCAGATATAGCAGTTATCTCACTCGGTGGTTCAGTAGTCAGCACATCTATCAAGATAGCCGGAGATGATTTTGATGAGGCAATTGTCAGATACATGAGAAAGAAGCATAACCTTCTCATCGGAGAGAGAACAGCTGAGGATATCAAAATCAAGATTGGTACATGCTACCCTCTCGCACAGCCGGAGACAATTGAGGTAAGAGGAAGAAACCTTGTAACAGGACTTCCAAGGACTATTACAGTCAGCTCAGAGGAGACAGAGGAAGCACTTCGTGAGGCAACTCTTCAGATAGTTGAGGCAGTGCACTCAGTGCTTGAAAAGACTCCACCGGAGCTTGCAGCCGATGTCGCAGACAGAGGAATCGTGCTTACAGGAGGCGGTTCACTGCTCAGAGGTCTTGAGGAGCTTATCGAGGAAAAGACCGGCATCAATACAATGACTGCAGAGCAGCCTATGACATGTGTTGCTATCGGTACAGGAAAGTATGTAGAGTTCCTTGCAGGCAAGAGAGATGAAGAATTCTAGAATATACGTTTTATAACAGGCAGCCGTGAGGGCGATGATATGTCCCTGCATTGCAGGAATGTATTGTCGCTTTTTTGTTAATATTGTTACAAATGGGGATATTACAGTCAGGGGGATTAGTGAACAAAATAAAGGATATTGGGAGAGGCGTAATCAATCTGGTATTTCCACCGCGCTGTCCGGTATGTGATGGTATAATTGGTCCGGTTGATAGATATATACACAGCAGATGCTGTGAAAAGCTCTTTCCGGTTGAGCAGCCACAGTGTATGCGCTGCGGGAAGCCGGTTTTGTCTGAGCGAAGAGAGTATTGTGACGACTGTGCACGGGCACTAGAGCATCACAGGCAGATGCGGGAAGATGACAGCTACAGGCAGGGCAAGGCGCTTTTTGCATACAAGGGCAGCATAAAGCAGACCATGTACAGGTTCAAGTATTCAAACAGACGTGAGTATGCGGCTTATTTTGCACAGACAGCAGTGGAAAGATATTCGGACTGGATACAGAGATGTGGGATAGATGTTATTATTCCGGTGCCGATGCACCGTAAAAAGATGCGCCAGAGAGGCTACAATCAGGCAGAGTGTTTTGCAAAGGCATTGTCTGAAAAAACAGGCATAAGGATGGTAAAAGGGCTTGTGCGCAGAGTGAAAAATACCAGTCCACTCAAGACAATGGGGTATGTTGAACGCAGAAATTGTCTCGAGGGGGCTTTTCAAGTGGCGGATAGTATTGTACAATATGACCAAATACTAATAGTAGATGATATATATACTACAGGCAGTACGGCGGAGTCGATTGGGCACGAGATAGCAAAGAAATGTCCCGGCCGTGTATATGTGCTGTGTATTTGCATAGGACAGGGAAGTTAGGAGGGTTTTATCAGATGAGAATATCTAATTGTAAGGGCTGTGGCAGAATATTTAATGTACTGTCAGATGAGCAGTACTGCCCGAACTGCCAGAAAAAAATGGATGAGAAATTTGATATAGTAAAGAGATTTGTTGAGGATAATCCAAATGTGCCGGTTGAGACAGTGGCCAAGGAGACAGATACATCCATGAAGCAGATAAATAGGTGGATACGTGAGGAAAGGCTTTCGTTTTCACCGGATTCATCATATGGTATACCATGCGAGAACTGTGGCAGGATGATACGTACAGGCAGATTTTGTGATGAGTGCAAGACTAAGCTCACAAACACACTACGCAGTGCCCTTGACACACCAAAGAGCCAGGATAGGCAGCTGTGGCAGCAGGATGACAAAAACCGTATGAGATATATCAAGTAACAGGTAAGAGGATGATTTATGATAAACGAAGAAAAAGTAAGGGAACTGTTTAATATTGCTCTATGTGACAGCAAAAGCGATGACAGCCGTGTGCAGAAGCAGTCCGCAAGCTATTACGGATGGGACTATATATGGAAAGAGGGCTTAAAAAGCTTCTTTACAGGTACATTCGCATTTGCAGGGCTTGTTGTGATGTGGGTTGCTGTCAATGCAGCAGAGCTTTTGGACAGAATCAATAAGCTTGATTTTAAGGCAATGGGTGTCACAATAGGCATACTGTATATTGCGTTTATGGCGGTTTACATTTTTGTCACAATTGTGGTGTATACTGCAAGATATAAGGCCGGCAGAAGAGAAGTGCGCAAATACGCAAATCACCTGAAGGCAGTGGGCAGAATATATTCCCGTGAGGAAAAGATTAAGCGTTAGGGAGGCTTTATGAACAAGTTACTGGAAATTAAGGATAAGGCAGTCAAATTTTGCGGTGAGTATGAGCACTTTATACTTCCGGTTGTGAGATTTGCCGTTGCATTTATCGCATTTATAACAATAGATTTGAATATCGGCTATATGGCGAAAATAAGCTCGATGCTTGTGGCACTGCTTTTAGCGCTTGTGTGTGCACTGCTTCCGGTGAATGCAATACTCTGGATTGCTTCGATTATGATACTTTTAGATATGTATGCGCTGTCCATAGAGGTTTTTGCTATCACATTTGTACTTTTTTTAGTACTGTATTTTGTCTATTTCCGTTTTGCACCGAAGGATGGCATGCTTGTGATACTCACACCTATATGCTTTCAGCTTCACATACCGTCTGTTATGCCGGTTGCAGCAGGTCTTTTAAGAAGAGCTTATTCGGTTGTTGCAATAATATGTGGCACACTGTTGTACTATTTCTTTGACGGAATCAGACAGAATGCATCAGCGCTTGCAGAGGTGGTAGATAAAAAGGGGCAGAGCACTACAAAGCTCAATGTGACAATGGGACAGCTTCTTGACAACAAAGAGATGTTTATAGTTATGGCAATCTTTGTTATCACCACACTGGTGGTGTATCAGGTCAGACGATTGAAAATCAACAATTCATGGACTGTTGCTACCATAGCAGGAGGACTCATACAGTTGGTTGCACTTGTTGTTGCTTATCTGGTGCTCGGACTGCCGGAGAAGATAATCTGGCTTGTGCTCAGCACTGTAGCTGCTATTTTTGCAGGTGTTGTCATACAGTTTATATTTATGAATCTTGACTATGCACGTACAGAAAACGTACAATTTGAGGATGATGAATATTACTATTACGTCAAGGCAGTTCCAAAGAAGATGATTGCCAAGGAGGAAAAGGTTGTAAAGCACTTTGGCAATACAGGAAGCCTTGGAAAGAAGATTCCGAGACATAATCAGGAAAATATCAGCAAAGAGGCTATTGCAAAAGATCTCGAAATAGACGAAAATATATTTGAGGATGACAAATAGTTACATAGTATAAGAGAAAGGAGGGCGCTATGGATAATGTGAGTGGTGTATTGATACGCTTCAAGGATCAGTTCCTTACATTCACAAATGTGCCGGGCATCAAAATCGGTGTGATAGACATTATAGAGATACTTATTATTTCAGTGCTCTTCTATCATATACTTTTGTGGATAAAGACCACGAGGGCATGGAATCTGTTCAAGGGCCTTATTATCATACTGTTGTTTGTGCTTGTTGCAGCATTGTTCCAGATGGATACAATACTTTGGCTTGCTGAGAAACTCTTTAATATAGGTCTCGTGGCACTTGTTGTTATTTTTCAGCCTGAGCTTCGAAATGCCTTGGAGAATATTGGTGGAAAGACCTTTTTGGGTGATTTTTTCAATACCGGCAGAGGCGAGATTGAGAAATTCTCCGACAAGACAATCGATGAGCTGGTGCGTGCATGCTTTGCGATGGGCAGAGTAAAGACAGGAGCGCTAATAGTCATGGAGGATGAGATAAATCTGGGAGAGTATATCAGAACAGGAATAGATGTGGATGCCATACTTACAAGTCAGCTCCTCATCAATATTTTTGAGAAAAATACACCGCTTCATGACGGAGCGGTTATCGTGCGTGGCAACCGTGTGGTGTCAGCTACATGTTACCTTCCGCTATCAGACAGCCTGTCACTCTCGAAGGATTTGGGAACCAGACACCGTGCAGCGGTCGGAGTCAGCGAGGTAAGTGATTCGCTTACTATCATAGTTTCAGAGGAGACAGGATCAGTTTCTACAGCATACAAGGGCAGATTGAGCACGATATAGATGCCGATCATCTACGCACACAGCTTAAGCTTCTGCAGAACAGACATAGGGAGCCGGGTAAATTTGAATTAATTAAAAGGAGGTTTAAGAATGGGAAAGAAGCTTCTAAAAACCTTCACAAATAATATAGGCTTTAAAATACTTGCGATAGCATTTGCATTTATACTCTGGCTTGTGGTCTACAATCTCAATGACCCGGTCAAGACAAAGACATTTACCACAACAGTCACCGTCACAGGCCGTGATTCGGTTGTTGACAAGGGGCTATGGCCTACCATCAAGGATTCGGAAAAGACCATCAGCTTTTCGGTATCAGGCAAGAGAAGCTATCTGAACGAGTTGATGATTCTGATTTTTACGCAAATGTCGACCTTGCAAATATCATAGTAGATAAGGATGATACGAATAAGGCAAGCGTAAAGGTAGATATTGGATGCACCAAGTACAGACATTCGATTACCTTCAACGGTGGAGACCATATGCTCCCGCTTTCGGTTGAAAAATATATGCAGAAGCAGTTTGAGGTAAAGGTATCATTGGATGGAAGTCTCTCAGGTGCGAAAGCACTGGGAAACAAGCCACAGGCAAATCCAAAGGTAGTAAAGATCGGAGGTCCTGAGTCCATTGTTTCAACTATAGCATCGGCCAATGTAAATATAAAGGTCGATGACAATACCATAATATCAGATAATCAGATAACTGATCGCGGTGATCTCACTCTGATTGATGATAATGGCGATGAGATAGATATATCAAAGCTTGATGTGGACAGCCAGTATCAGTCTATAGCAGTGACAGTTGATGTCCTAAGTACCAAGGAGGTGCCTATCAAGTGTACTACGACAGGCTCACCGGCAGGAGGAAAGAGCGTGCTCGGAGTAGAACTATCAGAGGAGTCTGTAATGCTCAAGGGTAATGCAGAAGCATTGAACAATATCACATCTATAGATGTGGGACCAATCGATATATCGGGCGCAACAGACGATATAAGTACATCTGTTGACCTGACAGGATATCTGCCGGATGGAGTTTTTATAGTGAACTCATCCAAGGCAAAGCTCAGTATAGATATAAAGATTGAAACAAATGCAACTTCAACCATGACGCTGAACAGCTCCAATATCACATATGACGGACTGGAAGAGGGATATACGCTTACATTTGTAACAGATAAGAGCAGTGTCATAGTAAGCGGCACCAAGTCTGATATAGATACACTTTCGGGAACTACACTGAAGGGTAAAATTGATGTGACAGGCCTTGGTACAGGTACACATACAGTGACGGTAAAGCCAAATCTGGATGAGACCAAGTACACATGGGGCGAGATAAAGGTTCAGATAGTTATCGGAAGGGAAGGTGACGGAGGCGGCACAACGGGAACTGATGGTACAGGAACAGCCTCGGGCTCAACAACAGGCGATACCGGCACGGGCGGTTCATCGTCATCGGGCAGCACATCGTCAGGAAACACCGGAAATAACGGCTCTGACAGTTCATCACATTGATAGATATATAACCGAAAAGAGGTAATAAAAGTGGTAGCACAAAAAATAATAATCAAGAATCCTACCGGATTACATTTACGTCCGGCCGGCAATCTCTGCAAAGAGGCAATGAAATTTAAATCAAAGGTAACATTTATATATGACGAGAAAAATGTAGCTAATGCAAAGAGTGTACTTTCAGTGCTTGGAGCATGCATAAAGTCAGGCGATGAGATAGAGCTTATCTGCAATGGCGAGGATGAGAGTGAGGCACTTGAACACCTTATACAGTACATCAAGGATGGACTCGGAGAGTAGTACACAAGGAAACAGGTATACATGGAGAAACATATATATGGAGAAGCTTTTAACCATAGTCGTTCCGGCTTACAATGTTGAAAAGTATATAAAGAACTGTCTTGACTCGTTATAGATTTGTCTGTGCTCAGAAGTCTGGAGATACTCATAGTGGATGATGGTTCCACAGATTCCACAGCCAGCCTGGCACATACCTACGAGCAGAAATATCCATACAGCTTCAAGGTGCTCTCCAAGGAGAACGGAGGCCATGGATCTACCATCAACTATGCGATACCGCGTGCAACAGGAAAGTATTTCAAGGTGGTGGATGGTGATGACTGGCTGGACAAGAGCCTTTTGCCACAATTTGTACAGCTTTTGAAGCACACGCACTCGGATGTCATATCCAATGACTTCAACCTGGTGGATGATAGGACAAAGAAGGTCACAAAGCGCAGAAAGGCAGTGTCCAACTCTTATCACTACAACAGGGAGTGGGGCTTTGCTGAGGCAGTCATGGATCCGCTGATCACTATACATTCCATGACCATCCGTACTGATGTATTGCAGAAGAATGATATTCGTGTGGATGAGCACTGCTTCTACGAGGACCAGGAGTATATACTCTACCCTATACCATACTGCACAAGCATCACGTTTTCACCACTGCCGCTGTATCAGTACAGACTTGGAAGGAGTGGCCAGAGCGTGGACATAAAGATGATGATCAAGCGTCATGACCAGCACCTTAAGGTGCTTGATGCACTGTTTGAGTACAACAACGTGCACGGCAATCTGCAGACCTACAAGAAGCAGTACCTTGAGCGCGGCATAGCCGAGGCAGTCGATGATGAGTACCAGATATTTCTGGCAAAGGGCAATGATACAAGGAACGTTGAGCATATGAAGAAGTTTGACGAGATGCTGCGTGAGGAGCACCCGGGAGTGTACCGGGCGTGCAGCAGGAAGCAGATATGGCTCATTAGAAAAACTGATTTTAAAGCTTTTCCAATCGTAGCATGGTTTTATAGCAAGTTTAAGAAACAATTGATTTAAGGGTCTGGAGAAATCCGGATCTTTATCTGCATTATGATGAATAAAATGGTAAATTGCGATAAAAATATGTGACAAATCTCACTTGAGGCATATATAAGAAAGTGATAAAATATGGTACTGTGAGAATAATATAAAAATTAAGATAAAGAGGATAAAGATGAAGAAGAAAAGTATAAAACTCCTGGTAGTTTTGGCCTGTGTGTTTATGGCGTTGGGCATGGCAGGCTGTGGAAAGAAAGCATACAAGACATTCCCTGAAAAGTACAAGCTTGCATCAGTTGATGTAGGTGGAATGACTGCTGACGAGGCAAAGAAAGCCATAAAGACCGCTGTAGGCAAGTATAAGATATCAGTGAAGCTTGACGATGCATCATTTGATATGACAGCTGAGGATTTGGGACTCAAGTACAATGACAAAGCAGATCTTCAGGAACTGATAAATGCGGCCAATAAGGATAAGGAACCGGAAAAGCAGGTGAAGCTTTTTAAAATGGACAAGTCTGATGAGCTGGAGACGGCTCTTGTAGACTCTTATATCACTGCAAAAACGCAGTCACAGTCTGATGCTGCGGCTCAGAGTGATAAGGATACAGATGCAAATGATGACGAACAAAAGAAGGCTGCGACAGACACACAGACCTTTGATATAAGATCAATTGTGCCATATCGCGCTACAATAGCCTACAATGCAGATGCAGGACAATTTGAGGGTGTTGACGGTGTATCGGGAGATGCACCTGTATATGACAATGCAGCTGCAAATCTGACAAGCGCTGTAAAGGAGCTGAAGGATAAGGTAGAGCTTACATCTGCAACAGGATATGTTGATGGAGAAAAGGCTGCAGATAGCGATTTGGTAAAGAATGCATTAAAAGAAGCCAATGCATATCTTGATGTGACGGTGACATGTAATTTCACACCGGCAACAGGTGAAGCTGCTACAGAGGCTGTAGGAAAGGATCAGATAGCCCAGTGGCTTATAGTGGACAATGACGGATTGTCAGTTTCGCTTGATGGCGAGAATATGGCTACATATTGTACAGAGCTAGCCAAAAAGCATGATGTGTCAAAGAAGAAAACAGGACAGTTTAAGACAACAGGCGGAAGTATAATAAATGTGCCTGTAGCATCATCAGGACAGACTGTAGATGGAAACAAGCTGTATGAGGCGATTGCTGAGGCAATAAACAATAAAAAGTCTGCAACAGTGGAAGCAGTTTACAGTGAGGCAAAGGAAGAAGAAACAGGTGAATATGTCACATATGGTGGCAATTACTGTGAAGTGGATCTTACCAACCAGATGGTATATGTATACAAGAATGGAGAGCTTGTTGTATCAAGTCAGTGTGTTACAGGATGTATTTCAAAAGGACACGGAACACCTACCGGAGTGTATTCTATTTTCTCAAGAGATAAGGATAGATACTTAAGGGGAGACGGATATAAGTCATGGGTTAATTTCTTTATACCATTCAATGGTGGAATTGGCTTCCATGATGCTTCGTGGAGAAGTACTTTCGGTGGAAATATCTACCTGTACAGCGGCAGCCATGGCTGCATAAATATGCCTTATTCAGCTGCAAAGAAGCTATATGAGAATGTAACATTAGATGAAAAAGTAATTGTATATGGTGGTGTTGACAAGGTGGCCGGCAAAGCACAGAGTCTTGGCGGAGCTGACTCTTATAATGTGACAGAGGGCGACGGAGCATTCAATCTCGGTGTGACAGCAGAGGATAATGCAAAGCTCACATACTCAAGTGATAATAATGGTGTAGTGAGAGTGGATGAGAACGGTAATGTGACGATAGCAGGTGTCGGAGCTGCTACAATCACTGTGAAGTCTGAGGCTACAACAAGCTACAAGGCCGGCAGCAAGACGATTAGAATCACTGTAAATGCAAAGCCACAGCCAAACCAGACACCATCTGTGACAATAGGTTGCGGTAATAAAACTGTAACAGAGGGAGATGCACCATTTTCTCTCGGAGCAAGTGCTTCAAACGGAGCAGCGCTTTCTTACCAGTCAAGTGATCCTTCGATTGCGTCAGTAGATGGCGCCGGAAATGTGACCATTTACAGGGCTGGTAGCGTACAGATTACAGCTATAGCAGGTGAAATGGCAGGCTGGAATAGCGCAAGCAGTTCAATAACCGTTACAGTAAATTCAAAACCACAACCACAGCCGGTGGCACCGACTGAACCATCAGAACAGCCACAGCAGAACTAGAACAGCAACAATAGAACAGGAACAAATAAAATATAGCAAATGAAAATACAACAAAGAAAAGTGCCGGAAACGGCACTTTTCTATTATATTGCATAATTATTTACAAAATATGACATATTCTTAATAATTTTTTTGTGACTTCTAAAAATAGACAAAAGAAATGAAGTGTAGTAATATAACATAGGATTAAACCGAAAAATAATGTTACAATATGTAAAGGGTAGGAAAATGGAAAACAACGAACCAATAAGAGATCAGGAAATTGAAATCGATTTATTAGCGCTGTTTCACGAATTAGTGAAGCATTGGAAGGCACTTGTGGCATCAATGGTGCTTCTTGCAGCAGTATTTGGATTATACTCCAAGATTACTTTTGTACCGGAGTATGAGGCATCTGCAGAGATGTATGTACTGACCAAGTCAACATCTATCACCAGTCTTGCTGATATTCAGGTAGGCTCGAGTCTGACAACGACTATGAGTACGTTATCACAGGCAGGACAGTTTTATCACAGGTAATTGACAATCTGGATATGGACGAGACATATGAGCAGCTCAGCAAGAGGGTTTCAATAGAGAATCCGACAGATACACGTGTGCTCAAGATTGTGGTTACAGACACTGATTTAGAAGCTTCAAAAACAGTGGCAGATGAGATTGCAAAGGTTTCATCACAGTATATCGCTGACAATATGGAACAGTCACAGCCAAAGATTATCCAGACAGCATATGCTTCAAAGACACCGGTGAATAATAATATCCTTAAGAATACAGTTATAGGAGCTGTACTCGGACTGATTCTTGCTGCCGGCATAGTTGTACTTGGATATATGCTTGACGATACAATTTCTAATGCAGATGATATGGAGACCAGAACAGGCCTCAAGGTGCTTGCATCACTTCCTGTTGATGAGACAGAGTATGATGGAGCCAAGACAAAGAGAAGAAAAAAGAAGAAAACTCAATCATCTAAATCAGACGATAGCAAGAATAAGAAGAGGGCAGTTTAATGGAAACAGTAGTTATTGATCAGATAAAAGACCAGAGTTATACAATGAAGGAGTCTCTTCGAGCTCTTAAAACAAGCATCAGCTTTAGTGGAAAGGGTGTGAAGTCTATCCTTTTTACCAGCAGCGTGCCAAATGAGGGAAAGACAACCGTAGTTATGGATCTGGCCCGTTCGATGGCGGACTCTAAGAAGTCAGTCCTTATAGTAGATACCGATATGCGTAAGTCAGTCCTTGTAGGAAGACTCAGAGCGAAAGTGGAGAGCGGTGGAAAGATATACGGACTCTCACATTATCTTTCAGGTCAGGTATCTTTGGACAAAGTAGTATATGCGACAAACATCAAAGGAGTGTTTATCCTCTTTGCAGGTCATGAGGTGCCTAATCCGACAGAGCTTCTTGAAACAAAAGAGTTTAAAGAGCTTATCGAGTTTGGAGAGAAAAATTTTGATTACGTGCTTGTTGACACACCTCCTACAGGCGCTGCGATTGATGCAGCCGTAGTTGGAAAGAATGTAGACGGAGCAGTAATAGTTGCTGCCCAGAATGTTACAAGCAGCCGTGCAATCATCAATACAAAGCGTACACTTGAGGACTCAGGAGTCAAGATTCTTGGAGCTGTGCTCAATAAGTGCAGGTTTGAGGAGTCTAAGTATGGTCATTACTATGGAAACTATTATGGTAATTACTATGGTAATTACTATGGCAGGGACGATGACGAAAAGTAGCAGGCGCAGACACATATGAATGACGGAGAATAAGTGCAGATGAAAAAAAAGAAAAATATAATTATTACGGCAGTAATGATTGTACTTATTGCTATTATAGCGATAATACTTGTAAAGGTTAACAGCAGTAATGTTAAGAATAAAGAAGTTAAAGCATAAAGCCGGGTACAGAGGCAGTTAAGACAAAAGCCGATACTCAGACTGAGGATGACAGCACTACAGACAAATCAGGTATTGAGGAGTTTGCGTTATTTGGTGTTGACAGCCGCTCAGATCAGCTTGATAAAGGAACACGTTCCGATTCCATTATGGTAGTCAGGGTTGATCATGATGCTAAGAAAATCCGCATGGTATCTATTTTCAGAGACTGTATGATGAATATTGATGGTCATGGATACCAGAAGGTGACACATGCACATGCGTTTGGCGGACCGGAGCTTGCAGTAGATACACTTAACAAAAATCTGGATTTAGACATAAAGAATTATGTTACAGTCAATTTCAATACAGTCGGTGAGATTGTAGATGAGGTAGGAGGCATTGTACAGGATATTGATGCATCTGAGGCAAAGGTGATAAACGGATATATTGATGAGGTCAATAAGGTTCGTGGAACAAGCTCATCCCATATTGATTCAGCCGGCACATATACACTTGATGGAACTCAGGCAGTTGCGTATTCCAGAATACGTTATACAGCCGGAGGAGACTATAAGCGTGCTGAAAGACAGAGAACAGTGCTGTTCAAGGTTTTTGAATCAGCTAAGCAGATGAATACAGCGGCAAAGATTAAGATGGTATCAGATCTGATTGGACATGTCAATACTAACTATAATACTGATGAGATTCTTTCAGTATTTAAAAATCTTGCAGACTATACAGTAGAGGATTCTACAGCATATCCACAGGTGTTCTATGGTGGAAAGGTTGATGGTGCATGGGTTGAGGTGCCTACTACACTTGCAGACATGGCTACAGGAGTGCATCAGTTCCTTGAAGGTGATACAGGCTATACTCCTAGTGCAACTGTAAACGAATACAGCAGTGCATTATCAGGAAAAGTAAGCGGGCCTAATAACGATTTAACAAATACAAATTTTGGGGATTAAATATGAACTTCAGACAAAATGGAGATAAGTACCTCATCACAATAGAAGTAATTGCACTGATAGTTGTGCTGGTATTTGGAGCAGTGCATTTTGTGATGCCGGGGAATAATGCGAATAAGAAAATAACAGAAAGCCAGCAGGAGACACAGAATCCTACTCAGGAGACGGATGGAACTCAGCAGGTACAAGCTGATGGACAGCAGGCAGCATCGGCATTTACTCCGTCAGATTCTGTCAAGACAAAGCTGTCTTCTATGACAACAGAGGAAAAGGTAGCCCAGCTATTCATTACGAGACCTGAGGAGATTACAGGTGTATCACAGTTCACTCAGGCCGGTAACAAGACAAAGGCAGCTATTGGTACTTATCCTCTTGGTGGTTTTGTTTTCAGACAGGAGAATTTCTCAGGAGAGGCCGCAGTTACAAAGATGATGAGCAGTCTGCAGTCATTTTCGCAGGAGCGACTGGGCGTGAATCTGTTTCTTGCAATTGATGAAGAAGGTGGAGAAAGACTTCCTCTTGCTTCAGCTAATGGATATGAGGCACAGCAGGCACCATCACAGCTTGGAGATGCTGACGCAGCGGGCAGCAGTGCAGGAAAGATAGGCTCATATATGGCTACCAATGGCCTTAATATGAATTTTGGGCCGACAGCGGATATAGCATATGGTGATAATGCAGATAACGATACATATGCATTTGGCAGCGAGTCAGCGACTGTAGGTGACTGTGTTGCAGCACAGGTAAGCAGCTATAATGGTGCAGGAATCAATTCTGTAGCAAAGAGCTTTCCCGGAAAAGGAAAGGCTACTACAGATTCAGCGACAGGAATGCTCTGGATGACAGATAAGCTGGAGGATCTTGAGGCATCTGATTTTGTGCCATATCAGAAGGCAATTGAAGCAGGTGTTCCGGCAGTCATGATGGGAAATGTGATTTGCCAGAGTGTGACAGGAGAGGAAACCACGCCATGCTCTACATCAGCAGGTGCCGTAAACTATATGAGAACTACCATGGGCTTTAATGGCCTTTTGATTACAGATGATTTATCAGACGCATCTCTTAATAAGGTATGTACACAGGATGAGGCGGCTGTGGCAGCTGTTAAGGCAGGAATGAGCATGTTATATGTTTCAACAGGCTTTGAGAGCAGCTATAATGCAGTGCTGTCTGCAGTTAACAGTGGCGAGATACCGGCAGAAAAATTAGATGATGCAGTTGGAAGAATTCTAACAACAAAAGGAATTTAATATATGCAAATAAAAGTAAATCCGTTATACTATAGAGTATAGCGGATTTTTGTTATATATTTTGTATATTTAAAGGAGAATTGTTGATATGTCAAATTGTTTCAGTCCGGCAAATATTCTTTTGCCAAACGATGGTATAGATATGAAAAAATGGTCAGTTATCGCCTGTGACCAGTTTACAAGTCAGGCTGATTATTGGGATGCTGTGGAAAAGTATGTGGGCGATGCTCCGTCAACACTTAATGTGGTATTCCCTGAAATATATCTGGGAACAATTGAGAATCAGGAAAATGATTGCAATTCGTCAGGGGATGGTGTCAAAAATGACAAAGAAACCGGCAGAAAAACAAAATATGCTTCAATGACTGATGATGAGAGAATCAAATATATTAATACCACTATGGATACATATCTCACAGATGGAACCTTAAAGCAAGCGGTGGCAGATGGCTATGTGCTTGTTGAGCGTACTACGGAGTCAGGGGTTCGTCTTGGAATAGTAGGACTTATTGATCTGGATGACTATGATTTCGACCCGAAAAAGAAGACTCTCATCAGAGCAACAGAGGGAACAGTAATCTCACGTATACCTCCGAGAGTAAAAATAAGAGAGAATGCAGCTATTGAGCTGCCACATGTTATGCTGCTTGTTGATGATCCTATAGACAGACAAAAGATTGATGGATGCCAGTGTGATACACAGGAAGATGCAGTAAATATAGCAGCCGTAAAGCATGGAATAATCGAGTATGTGTATGCCATCAGGGACACTCTTTGTAAGCTTTACGATACAGACCTTATGCAGGGAGGCGGACATATCCGCGGCTATGCTGTCGAGGGTGAGGCAGCAAAGCAGGTGACAGAGGCATTCGCAGCAAAACAGGAAAGCAGTGGAGGCTTTTTGTTTGCAGTAGGTGATGGAAACCATTCGCTTGCAACAGCGAAGACCTGCTGGGAAAATATCAAAAAATCCGGAAAATTCACAGAGGAGCAGTTGAAAACTCATCCTGCAAGGCATGCTCTTGTGGAAATCTGTAATCTGCACAGTGAGGCGCTTGAGTTTAAGCCTATTCACAGACTGCTTACAAATGTTGATGTAAAGGACATGCTGTCGTTTTTCGAAGCTGAAATCACAAAACAAGGACTTGAGAGCACTGAGGGTGATGAGATAGTATTTGAGTATGTTGAATCAGGAAGCTGTGATAGTGCAAAACCGGCAAATGGCAATGAAGTGGTTTCAGAAAATAATGATGGAAGATGCACAGCACCAATAAAGAATTCCGGAATAAATATCACAAATAGAGGTGACCGCCTCCCGGTTGAGATACTCCAGGGTATTTTAGATAAGTATCTTGAGACACATGGCAATGTTGAAATAGACTATATCCATGGTGATGAGGCACTTCACGGACTGGTTAAGGAGACTAAGGGATGTGGAATTTTTCTTCAGTCGATAGACAAAAGCACATTGTTCCCTGCAATAAATGCGGGTGGGGTGCTGCCCAGAAAGACATTCTCAATTGGAGAAGCGAATGAGAAGAGATATTATATGGAGTGCCATAAGATATCTATGTAGCTTTGGTTTACATAATATGTCAATTTTATCACATTAATAAACAATTGATTTTATGAAGTCGAATAATTTAACAAATAATACTGTTTTACTACACAAACATATTTGTTAAGTGTATAATATAAGAAAAATTTATTTCACAAGGGGACAATAATGGGAAAATACTTTGGAACAGACGGCTTCCGTGGAGAGGCTAATGTCAATTTAACAGCAGAGCATGCATATCAGATTGGTAGATTTTTAGGCTGGTATTATGGAGAACTTAAGAAGCAGAAGCAGCTCGATGAGCCGGCAAAGATAGTAATAGGAAAGGATACAAGACGTTCAAGCTACATGTTTGAGTATTCACTTGTATCAGGACTTACAGCATCGGGAGCAGATGCATATCTATTACACGTTACCACAACTCCATCAGTGGCATATGTAGCAAGAACCGATGATTTTGACTGTGGTATCATGATTTCGGCAAGCCATAATCCATACTATGACAATGGAATCAAGCTTATCAACAGCAATGGAGAGAAGATGGATGAGGAGACAATTCTCCTTGTCGAGGACTATATAGATGGTAAACTCCGCCTGTTTGGTCAGGAGTGGAAGGAACTGCCTTATGCACATAAGGATGCAATCGGATGCACAGTTGACTATGTGGCAGGACGTAATCGTTACATGGGATACCTCATCTCGCTTGGTGTCTATTCATTCAAGGGCGTGAAGGTTGGTCTTGACTGTGCCAACGGAAGCTCATGGAACATGGCAAAGTCTATTTTTGAGGCACTCGGAGCAAAGTGCTATGTCATCAACAATGAGCCAAATGGTTTAAACATCAACAATAATGCAGGCTCTACACATATTGAGGGCTTACAGAAGTACGTGGTGGACAATGGTCTTGATGTAGGCTTCGCATACGATGGAGATGCAGACAGATGTCTCTGTGTAGACGAACTGGGCAATGTAATCACAGGAGACCATATCCTCTACATCTATGGAAAGTACATGAAAGAGAGAGGAAAGCTCGATAACAATACTGTTGTCACAACAGTTATGTCAAACTTTGGACTCTATAAGGCTCTTGATGAGCTTGGAATCGGCTACGCAAAGACTGCAGTAGGTGATAAATATGTATACGAGTACATGCAGCAGAACGGCTGCCGCATCGGCGGAGAGCAGTCAGGACATATCATTTTCTCTAAGTATGCATCAACAGGCGACGGTATCCTTACCAGCTTAAGATGATGGAGGTCATGATGGCGAAAAAACAGAAGATGAGCCAGCTCTGTGAGGGACTTAATATCTATCCACAGGTGCTTCAGAATGTGCGTGTGGCTGACAAGGCGGAGGCACTTGCAAACCTGATGTTCAGGCAGCCATCGAACAAGTTACTGCAGAGCTGGGTGATACGGGACGTATACTTGTGCGTGAGTCAGGTACAGAGCCTGTTATCCGTGTCATGGTTGAGGCAGAGAGCGAGGAAATCTGCCAGAAATATGTGGATATGTCGTTGCAAAATTAAAATAAAGGTTAATGCCAAAGATAATACACGTAATATACAAAAGCTGTGTGAGAATATCATGCAGCTTTTGCTGTTATCAGGGTTCATAAATGAGTGAATTAAGATAAATTAAGTGGATATAATTTAATCTGTAGAGAGAATAGTAATTAAATTCTGCCGGAGGAAATAGTCTATGCCTGAAATCTTAATTATTTTTATATTATGTGCCGGTATTATTGTAATTGGCATAATATTGTGTATAATTATTAAAGTGAGTCATATGTCTGATGACGAACAGAAAAAGGACGATGAACGACAGCTGGAGTTCATTCGTGCCTACAAGGAGCATAAAAAAGGACATTGAGTTTAAAGGATTATATAATAAGAGACATACAGGAAAAGTTCAAATATCTTCCGTCAGCGGTATATTTGGCTTTAATCTGCATTGCGATGTATATTTTTGTGTGTCTGCTGCGATATCTTTTCACAATGAGAGAGGTATCACAGGCAGATGAGAGAAGAAAAAAGATAGTGGGCAAAATCTGGCATATGCTGTTCTGCGGCACCTTTGTGGCCTATATGTATACGCTTATAATGATAGTGTATTATTCAAGGGAGCCGGGAAGCAGAACCGGCGTCGCGATATGGTGCTGTGGAGCAATTGGGGCATGACACTTCAGATGCACGCTTATTTTATAGAAAATATAGTATTGTTTATACCATTTGGGCTTATATTTCCATTGGTTTTTAAAAATTGGATGAGATGGTTTACAATACCTGTTGGTGCTTTTATAAGCGCAGCAATTGAGTACACGCAGCTGGTTACCGGCAGGGGATATTGTCAGCTTGATGATTTTGTGACAAATACGGCAGGAGCAGCAATCGGATTTTTTATTTATTTGATATTATATGCAGGGTGGCTGGTATGGAAAAAAATAAGATAAGCATTGTGGTACCATGCTTTAACGAGAAAGAGGCTCTGCCTCTTTTTTATAATAAGATAACTCAGGTGTTTAATCAGATGAGTCAAGAGAGTGAGACAGCGGGATTGTCCTATGAACTGATTATAGTGGATGACGGTTCTATGGACGGGACACTCGATGTCGCAAAGGAGCTTACTGTAAATGATTCCGGTGTGAAATACATATCCTTTTCACGCAATTTTGGCAAGGAGGCAGCCATGTATGCAGGCTTGCAGCATGCTGTGGGGGAATATGTGGCGATAATGGATGCTGACCTTCAAGATCCGCCGGATATGCTACCTGAGATGTACAAGGCTCTTATGGAAGAAGGTTATGATGCTGTCGGTACAAGGCGAGTGACACGCAAAGGTGAACCAGCGATTAGATCTTTTTTGCCAGAAAGTTCTATAGGCTCATGAGCAGAATATCAAAGGCAAATATGGTTGATGGGGCACGTGACTACAGGCTGATGAACAGGAAATACGTGGATGCACTGCTTTCGCTTAAGGAATACAACAGGTTTTCAAAGGGATTGTTTGGCTGGGTAGGATTTAAGGTGAAGTGGCTTGAGTTTGAGAATGTAAACAGGGTGGCAGGTGAGACAAAGTGGTCATTCTGGCAACTCTTTTTGTATAGCCTTGACGGAATAGTGGCGTTTTCCAACGCTCCGCTATACATGGCTTCAATAGCCGGAGTGTTCAGCTTTATTGTCGCAATAATTGCAATGCTCTTTATCATTATCAGGAGACTTGTATTCGGAGATCCGGTAGCCGGCTGGGCTTCGACCGTTGTTATCATACTTTTTATAGGTGGGATACAACTGCTTAGCATAGGCATTTTGGGACTTTATCTGTCGAAGCTATATCTCGAGGCAAAGGACAGACCGATATATTTAATAGGAGAATCAAATATAGAAAAACCTACAGAAAAAAATTAAGGCTTTCTTAAGATTTCTTAATTCGATAGCATATGACATTTTTTTCGAATGTTATGTGCTATAATTTTTTCGGCAACGTTTATTAATGCATGAAAGAGGACTAAGATGAAAAACGTACTGGAGTGGCTTGAGACCACAGTAGAAAAATACCCTGACAAGCCTGCATTTTCGGATACTGAATGCAGCATTACGTTTGCGCAGGTGTATGATATAGCAAGAAATACAGGAGCATATCTGGTAGAACAGCTTGGAGTGGACAGAACCCCTGTTGCAGTATTTGCCGGAAGAAAAATGGTGACACCGGCATACTTCCTGGGTGTGGTATATGCAGGCAGACCGTATGCACCGATTGATGCATCGCTTCCTGACAAGAGAATTGAAAAAATTCTTGAAAATCTGTGTCCAAGGGCTATTGTTGCGGACAGGGAAAGTCGTGAGCATGTGGAGAGCATAGTGGATGAGCTGGCAAAGGCAGAAGGCTTCGATAGACCGCAGATATTTATTGCTGAGGATATATCGCACTTCGAGCAGGTGGCGTGCGCTGATAGTAATTGTAAAATCAGTGAATCATCAGGAGACGCTGTGACGGATAGTGAGAACGATATGCTCGCAACAGTCCGCAGGCATATGTCCATGACAGACCCGCTGTACATTATCTACACGTCAGGCTCCACCGGCAATCCAAAGGGAGTCATGACATCACATCTGTCACTTATGACGTACATCAACGCATATTGTGATGTGATGCATATAGAGGAAAGTGATGTGTTGGGCAATCAGTCACCGCTTGACTATATCGCGGCAATCAGAGACATTTATCTGCCACTTAAGACTGGCTGCAGCACAGCTATTATCCCGAAAGAGTACTTTATGGAGCCGAATGCCCTGTTTGATTACATGAATGAGAAGAAGGTCAGCAGTGTCGGCTGGAGTGTTTCGGCATTTACCATCCTCACATCGCTTGGGGCATTTGAGGAAGTAGGGCTTAAGAGTCTTAGAAAAATCTGCTTCTCAGGCTCAGTGATGCCGTGCAGGGTGCTCAGAAAATGGCAGAAAAATCTGCCGGAAGCACATTTTGTGAACCAGTATGGACCGACAGAGGCCACAGCATCATGCACATACTATAGCGTGGATCATACAGTGGAAGATGACGAGGTGCTTCCGATAGGCCGCGCTTATGACAATTACAGAGTTTTCCTGATAGATGAGCATGGAAATGAGCCGGCTGTCGGAGAACAGGGCGAGATATGCGTATGTGGACAAATCCTGGCGCTGGGTTATTATAATGATCCGGAGAGGACAGCTGCGGCATTTACACTCAATCCACTCAATAAGGCTTATCCTGAGCGGATGTACCGCACAGGGGATTACGGAAGGCTCGATGAGGACGGCATACTTCATTTCTGTGGACGTATGGACCGCCAGATAAAGCACATGGGACACCGTGTGGAGCTTGATGAGGTGGAGCATGCCGCCAATGTGGTCGAGGGAGTTGCAGAAAGCTGCGTTATATATAATAAAGCAAAAGAGGTGTTGATACTTTTCTACACAGGTGACTGTGACAGGAGAAGCCTTGCGCTGGCACTGAGGGACGAGCTCCCGGGCTTTATGGTGCCAAGGAAAATCAAGAAGCTGGAGCAGCTTCCTAAGCTTCCAAACGGAAAATATGATATGAAAAAACTGGAGGAAATGTAAAATGAGAGACACAATTTTGGAGATTTTAGAGGAATTAAGACCGGATGTGGATTTTGAGAAGGAGACAAAGCTCATCGATGACAAAATTCTTGAGTCATTTGATATAGTTTCACTCGTATCGGAGCTGACTGATGAGTTTGACATCACAATCAGACCAAAGGATCTGGTTCCTGAGAATTTCAACTCAGTAGATGCAATCGAGAAGCTTGTGAAAGAGCTTGTGGAGGAATAAAGCATATGAGACAGACACCGTACTATGTATTTGATACGGACGAGTTTGCAAAAAGAGCAGCCATGATAAGGGCTGCTCTTGATTGTAAAGGAGGACGTAGGATACCACTTTGTTTTTCGATAAAGGCAAATCCGTTTCTGCTTCACAGGCTGCCGGAGGGATTAGACCATGTGGAGGTGTGCAGCCCGGGAGAGCTTGAGATATGTATAGCACTAGGTGTGAAGCCGGAGAGCATCATCTATTCAGGTGTGATGAAGGAAAAATGCGATATAGAGCGAGCAGTTTCATATGGCGCCGGCATACTGACCTGTGAAAGCATAAGACATGCGGCGCTGATATCAGAAGTGATGCTTGAATGTATACAGGAAGGTGCGCATGAAGCCGAGTTTGCCGAAACGAAAGCACATGTCATACTGCGCCTGACAAGTGGCAACCAGTTTGGCATGTCGCTTGAGGATATTGAATATATCATTTCGCATCCGGATGAGTTTAAGGGCATTGCGGTAATGGGCATCCACTACTATTCAGGCACACAGAAGAGTCTTCGCAAAATAAATAAGGACTTGGAAAAAATAAAGTCTGCACTGACCATGTTAAAGGACAAATACAGCTTTGAGCCACAGCTTGTAGAGTATGGCCCTGGGCTTTGTGTGGAGTATTTTGAGGAAGACTGGCAGGAAAAGGAAAAACAATCACTTGATGAGGCAGCAGAGGTGCTTAGAGAATTTGCCGAGGAATATCCGCTTGGCATTGAGATGGGACGTTTCCTTGCAGCCTCATGCGGTAAATACTACACACAGGTAAAGGATCTTAAATCGACAGGCGATGCCAATTATGCGATTCTGGATGGAGGAATCCACCACCTGAATTACTTCGGGCAGAGGATGGCAATGCAGGTGCCACCGATTAGTATATATAGAGCTGCCGGTGTGGAATTCACAGAACTGCCGGACACAGACTATACACTCTGCGGAAGCCTCTGTACAGTGGCAGATGTGCTGGTACGCGAGGTGAAGCTTAAGAAGCTTGAGCTTGGTGATGTTCTTGAGTTTGGGCACTGTGGTGCGTACTCTGTGACAGAAGCACCGGCGCTCTTTCTGTCAAGACAGCTTCCGGCTATATATGCATATTCGAAGGAGTATGGATATGAGTGTCTTAGGGAGCATATTCCTGCGGCTGAGATAAATCTGGCCGGAAAAAAATAATGTAAATAAAACCGCCCGTGGCAAAATATGCTATGGGCGGTTTTGCATGACATAAACAAAGCATTTTATGGGAAGCTTAACTATTAGCCAAGCTCCTTCTCACACATATCAAGTACAGAAGCAATGGTAGTATCCATATCATAGTACTTGTACTCGCCGAGACGGCCACCGAATATAACACCGGTCTCCTTATCGGCAAGCTCCTTATACTTGGCATAGAGCTGTCCGTTTTTCTCATCGTTTACAGGGTAGTAAGGCTCATCGCCGGCCTTCCACTCAGAAGAGTACTCACGGCTGATAATAGTCTTTGGCAGATCATTTCCATCCTCATCCTTACCGAACTCGAACCACTTGTGCTCGATGATACGTGTCCATGGAGTCTCACGGTCAGTATAGTTGACAGCGGCATTGCCCTGGAAGTTAGGAATATCGAGGGTCTCATTCTCAAAGCGCACTGAGCGATATTCTAAAGTACCTAGCTTAAAGCCAAAGTATGCGTCAATTGGACTGTGTATACCACCTTGTCAGCAAGAGCATCAAGCTCAGCCTTGTGCTCAAGGTAGTCGGTATTCAATCTGACCTCAATGCCGTCGAGCAGATTTTCAACCATCTTTGTGTATCCACCGATTGGAATACCCTGGTAAAGAGCGTTGAAGTAATTGTTGTCAAAGGTAAGTCTCACCGGAAGACGCTTTATGATGAAAGCCGGAAGCTCCCTGCAGTCACGACCCCACTGCTTCTCAGTGTAGCCCTTCACGAGCTTCTCATAGATATCGCGGCCAACGAGCGAGATAGCCTGCTCCTCGAGATTTTTAGGCTCACCAGTGATTTCCTTTTTCTGCTCCTCAATCTTTGCAGCAGCCTCCTCCGGTGTCACAACGCCCCACATCTTGTTGAAGGTGTACATATTGAAAGGCATTGAGTACAGCTCACCCTTGTAGTTGGCTACAGGGCTGTTTGTGAAGCGGTTGAACTCTGCAAACTGCGTGATGTAGTTCCAGACCCTCTTGTCATTGGTGTGGAATATGTGGGCTCCGTACATGTGTACATTGATGCCTCCTGCTTTTCGGTGTAAACATTTCCTGCTATGTTAGGACGCTTGTCCACAACAAGCACTGATTTGCCCTTGGCCTTTGCCTCATGGGCGAAGATGGCTCCGTAGAGACCGGAACCTACTATTAAATAATCGTATTTCATTGTATTCTCCAAATTAATTTAGATAGATTTTTAAAAGAGTGATTGATTTATCAACCACTCTATTGTATAATCTACTCAAAGGTAATCGGATGTTATTCCGATTTGCCCTCAGTGATTGATTAGTATAAAGATTAGCACCCTCACTTTAGGCGGTTGGGGTGCTATTTCTTTTTGTGGTTGTCTATATACGACAATGCTGCAAAAACTACTAGTAACAATGTAAGTACTTCAATTGTATTCATAGTAACATCATCCCCCTTCTGTAAAACTAGAGGGATTTATCAGAATTAACACCCGAGCTTTTTTCGACTACCCAATGATTATATCATAGAGTATATGGGCTATCAAGGAGGCAATTAGAGAATATGAAACTACCCGGCTACTACTCCTCAGGAGAATTTGCAAAAAAAGCGCATATTACAAAAAAGACCGTCAGGTACTATGACGAGCACAATATTTTAAAACCATCCTACGTAAACGAAAACGGAGCCAGATTCTATAATGATGATGACTTTGCACGTCTACAGCAGATACTGTTCCTCAAATATCTGGGCTTTTCCCTGGATGATATCAAGGAGATGACACTCAGAAACACGGACAGCAATGTCATGTCTGAGTCGCTTCACATGCAGCTTGGTCTCGTGGAGGAGAGGATAGAGCAGATGAAGCTTATGAAATCAGCACTGCAGGAGGCTTCAGAGGTAATAGACGAGGGGCGAAGCGTGGACTGGAGTCATATGCTGGAGCTGGTTAATATAAACGAGATGGAGCAAAAGCTAAAGCAGCAGTACAGGGATGCTTCAAATATATCAGCCAGAATCAATCTGCACAGGGATTTCTCGATTAATCCGGTGAGCTGGTTTAGCTGGGTATTTGATGAGTGCAGCTTTTTTGAGGGGGAAAAGGTGCTTGAGGTGGGCTGTGGTGATGCCTCTCTCTGGACACAGAACATAGACAGGATACCGGCAGATATGCAGATAACCCTGACTGATATATCGTATGGCATGGTAAGGGATGCGACGAGAAATGTAGGCGCAGATGACAAGCGCTTCACATATGAGGTGATGGATGCCCACAGGCTGTATAAGCCGGATGCATCGTATGACTGCGTGATAGCAGACCATGTACTGTTCTATTGTGACAATCTGGATGCCGTGTGCAGTGAAATCCTAAGGGTGCTAAAGCCCGGTGGCGTGTTCGTGTGCAGTACATACAGCTCACGGCATATGAAGGAAATAAACGACCTGGTGCAGCAGTTTGATGACCGTATAGAGCTGTCAGCGGAAAGGCTGTATGAGCAATTTGGTAAAGAAAATGGTGAGGCAATACTTGGAAAATACTTTGGTGAGGTAAGCTGGCATGGATACGAGGATGAGCTTGTGGTAGAAAAAGCAGAGCCTGTGATAGAGTATGTGCTTTCGTGCCACGGCAACCAGAACAGGTATATTGTGGACCGCTATAAGGAATTTGCAGCATTTGTCAGAAAGAAGACAGAGGGAGGGTTCCATATCACAAAGGATGCAGGTGTATTTATTGCACGAAAATGATTCAAAAACAGGATATTATAAGCATATATTTTGTGAAAAAATGCTAAAAAATATAAAAAAAGTACTTGAAGGTGCCCTTGGGGCACCTTTTATAATGCAAGTAAATGATGAATCAGGTCAGTGTATTCTACAGACCGAAAGCATCAAGTGCAGCACGTAGTTTCAGTTTGAAGGAGAACAACATGAAAGGTATTATATTAGCGGGAGGTTCAGGCACACGTCTTTACCCACTCACAATGGTAACATCAAAGCAGTTACTTCCAATTTATGACAAGCCAATGATCTACTATCCTATGTCAGTGCTTATGAATGCAGGTATCAGAGATATTCTGATCATTTCAACACCACAGGATACACCGAGATTCAAGGAGCTCTTAGGAGACGGACATCAGTTTGGTGTCAACCTCACCTACGAGGTACAGCCTAGCCCGGACGGATTGGCACAGGCATTCGTTATCGGTGAGAAATTTATAGGTGATGATACAGTAGCCATGGTTCTCGGAGACAACATCTTCGCAGGACACGGACTCAACAAGAGACTCAAGGCAGCAGTTGAAAACGCAGAGAGTGGTAAGGGCGCCACAGTATTCGGATACTATGTAGATGACCCTGAGAGATTCGGTATCGTAGAGTTCGATAAAGAGGGAAAGGCTATTTCAATCGAGGAAAAGCCGGAGCATCCAAAGAGCAATTACTGTGTCACAGGTCTTTATTTCTACGACAACAACGTAGTAGAGTACGCAAAGAACCTTAAGCCATCAGCAAGAGGAGAGCTTGAGATAACAGACCTTAACAGAATCTATCTTGAGAAAAAAGCCCTCAATGTAGAGCTTTTAGGACAGGGCTTCACATGGCTTGATACAGGAACACATGAGAGCCTTGTAGATGCCACAAACTTTGTCAAGACAGTAGAGACACATCAGCACCGTAAGATAGCATGTCTTGAGGAAATCGCTTACTTAAACGGCTGGATTACAAAGGATGAAGTATTAAAGACATATGAGCTCGTAAAGAAGAACCAGTACGGACAGTACTTAAAGGATGTACTTGATGGAAAATACCGCGAGCAGTTATATTAAGGAGGAAATCAAAATGACAATTATCGTAACAGGTGGAGCAGGATTTATCGGAAGTAACTTCGTATTTCACATGCTTAACAAATATCCGGATTACCGTATCGTATGCTTAGACTGTCTCACATATGCAGGAAATCTCTCAACACTTGAGCCTGTAATGGACAATCCAAACTTCCGTTTCGTAAAGGAGAGCATCACAGACCGTGACGCCGTATACAAATTATTTGAGGAAGAGCATCCTGATATGGTTGTAAACTTCGCAGCAGAGTCACACGTTGACCGTTCAATCGAAAACCCACAGGTATTCCTTGATACAAATATCATCGGAACATCAGTACTTATGGACGCATGCCGCAAGTATGGTATTAAAAGATATCACCAGGTATCAACAGATGAGGTATACGGAGATCTGCCACTTGACCGCCCTGACCTTTTCTTCCATGAGGATACACCAATCCATACATCAAGCCCGTATTCATCATCAAAGGCAGCAGCAGATTTACTCGTGCTTGCCTACCACCGCACATATGGACTTCCTGTAACAATCAGCCGTTGCTCAAACAACTACGGACCATACCATTTCCCGGAGAAGCTTATCCCACTTATGATTGCAAATGCACTTAATGATAAGCCGCTCCCGGTATACGGAACAGGCGAGAACGTGCGTGACTGGCTCTATGTAGAGGATCACTGCAAGGCAATCGACCTTATCATCCACAACGGACGTGTAGGAGAGGTTTACAACGTAGGTGGACACAATGAGAAGACAAACCTTGAAATCGTAAAGATTATCTGTAAGGAGCTCAATAAGCCGGAGAGCCTTATCACATTCGTAGGAGACCGTAAGGGCCATGATATGCGTTACGCAATCGACCCAACAAAGATCCACAATGAGCTCGGATGGCTTCCAGAGACCAAGTTTGAGGACGGCATCAAGAAGACAATCAAATGGTACCTTGACAACCGTGAGTGGTGGGAGACAATCATCAGCGGAGAGTACCAGAATTACTACGAGAAGATGTATGCGAATAGATAACTGCTACTCTTTGAGGCTTTTGTGCATGCCTAAAGAATATGTGATTGCGTATATATGTTGAGCCTGTTTACGAATAACAGCGTTAAGGAGACAAAAATGAAAGTATTTGTTACAGGAGTTGCGGGGCAGCTTGGTCATGATATAATGAATGATCTTGCGGCGCGCGGTTACGAAGGAATAGGAACAGATATTGCATCAGAATATAATGGTATCTCTGATGGTACAGCAGTGACACGCATGCCATATGTATCTCTGGATATTACTGACAGAACAGCGGTAGAGCAGGTGATAGGGGCGCTTAAACCCGATGTTGTAATACACTGTGCAGCATGGACAGCTGTAGATCTGGCCGAGGATGATGATAAAAAAGCAAAGGTGCATGCAATCAACGCAGACGGCACACAGAATATTGCAGATGCCTGCAAGAAGATAGATGCCAAGATGGTATATATCAGCACAGATTATGTATTTGACGGACAGGGCACCACACCATGGCAGCCTGACTGCAAGGACTATGCACCACTCAATGTATATGGACAGACAAAGCTTGACGGAGAGCTTGCAGTGGCAAATACACTTGAGAAGTACTTTATAGTGCGTATAGCATGGGTATTTGGTGTAAACGGCAAGAACTTCATCAAGACAATGCTAAATGCCGGCAAGACACACGATAAGCTTACAGTAGTAAGTGACCAGATTGGTACACCGACATATACACTCGACCTTTCAAGATTGCTCGTAGATATGATAGAGACTGATAAATACGGTTACTATCACGCTACAAACGAGGGCGGATATATAAGCTGGTATGATTTTACAAAGGAAATCTTTAAGCAGGCAGTGGAGCTTGGTCATACAGAGTATTCTGAGGACAGACTCACAGTAGTACCTGTTACTACAGCAGAGTATGGTGTGTCAAAGGCAGCACGTCCGTTTAACAGCAGACTGGACAAGAGCAAGCTCGTGGAGAATGGATTTAAGCCACTCCCTACATGGCAGGATGCGCTGCACAGATATCTGCAGGAGATAGAATTTTAGTGAACTAAGAAGCACAGAAGCTACGAAGTAGCGAGGTTGAGTTAGATGTTGGGATGTTCACGTAATACAAGAAAGGACATAGAAATCATGGGACAGATTAAAGTACAGAAAAATGTAGGTGGAATCGAAGGACTTTGCATCATCGAGCCTACAGTGCATGGAGACAACCGTGGATACTTTATGGAGACATACAATTCAAAGGATATGCAGGAAGCCGGCATTGACAGAGTGTTCGTACAGGATAATCAGTCATGCTCCACAAAGGGAGTGCTCCGCGGACTACATTTCCAGAAGGAATATCCACAGGCAAAACTTGTGCGTGCAGTAAAAGGCTCAGTATTTGATGTGGCTGTAGACTTAAGAAGCGATTCAAAGACATACGGCAAGTGGTTCGGAGTAGAGCTCACAGAGGAGAACAAGAAGCAGTTCCTTATCCCGGAAGGCTTTGCACACGGATTTTTAGTACTCTCAGATGTAGCAGAGTTCTGCTACAAGGTAACAGATTTCTGGCACATTGGAGATGAGAGCGGCCTTGCATGGAATGATCCTGCAATCGGCATCGAGTGGCCACAGCTTGTCGGAGAGTATCCGGGAAGCGCTGACGGAAGCGGATACACACTTGAGGATGGCACACCAATCAACCTGAGTGATAAGGATCAGAAGTGGGAGACACTCAAAAATACATTTAAATTTTAAAAAAATTATTAATTTTGTTTTTAAAGGCTACAGTTGAGCGGAGACACATAAACTGTAGCTTTTATTAAATTTTTGTTATAATTTTTTAAAATTTGGCAATTATATATCAAATATGGTAAAATATCATTTATGGACAAAAATAAATCGATTTCAACACAGAAAATTAACAGATGGGATGTAGGATACTTTATATTATATGGTATTGTGCTGGCAAAATGTGTATACGAGACTACTATGTTCTCGCAGCAGGTGCTGGTAGGAACCTTTAAGCTTTTTCTTGCAGCGATGGTTTTGTATACAGGAGCAAGGTCCTTTTTTCCGGATATTACAGCAGAAAGAGCAGCTTGCAATTGCCGTAGTTGTTCTTATATTTGGAATAGTAGGCTTACAAACCGGTTATTATGAACTGCTGCAG
>ENA-OQCN01000013-OQCN01000013.1-human-gut-metagenome-genome-assembly--contig:-NODE-13-length-74079-cov-2.739858_pt1 | contig 74079 bp, 100 predicted proteins | sample MGYA00242497_ERZ504576 | MGnify/ENA primary metagenome ERZ504576 (study PRJEB26092, sample SAMD00036296) | human gut metagenome | host: Homo sapiens | study: EMG produced TPA metagenomics assembly of...
CTTCTTTTGCGGCAGGACCTGCTCAAGCTCGACCTCTACGGCACCATCGGGGTGCGGTGTCCACTTTCGACACCTTCAACCACATCCCGGACCTGGACAAAGCCATCGCCAACGCCGGTTTCTTTATGGAAAAAGGCGGTGTGCTCCTGTTCGATATGAACACGCCCTATAAGCACCAGAACGTGCTGGGCGAAAACGTCTTTACGTTTGAAGAAGAGGACGCCTCCTGCGTCTGGCGCAACCATTACAGCGCCGCCGACCGCCGGGTGGAGATCAGCGTGGACATCGACTACCGCGAGACGGGGGAGCACTTCCACGAGCAGTTCTACGAGTACACCTACGACCTCGACACCATCCGCGCCGCTCTGGAAAAGCATGGTTTTGCGCTGGAAAGTGTCTGCGACGGCGAGAGCTTTGGCCCTCTGACCGACGAGAGCGAGCGCTATTTCTTCTGCGCAGTCAAACAGTATACCCAACTGGAGGATCAATAATATGTCGAATCTTATCCGCGGCATTTCTGAAAACGGCGGTGTCGTGTTCTGTGGCGTGGACTCCACTGAGATCGTCCGCACGGCAGAAAAGCTGCATACCACCAGCGCCACCTGCAGCGCAGCCCTTGGCCGTCTGCTCACCGGTGTCTCCCTGATGGCGCGATGCTCAAGGATGATGGCGACTCCATCACCCTGCGCGTGTCCGGCGGCGGCCCGGCTGGCGTCGTCATCGCCTGCACCGACGCACACGGCAACGTCAAAGGCTGCATCGACCACCCGCTGGTCGAGCTTCCCGCAAAGGAGAATGGACATCTGGACGTGGGCGGCGCAGTCGGCAAAGACGGCGTTCTGACCGTCATCCGGGACAACAAGCTCCAGAAGGAGCCGACGGTGGGTCAGGTGCCGCTGGTGTCCGGTGAGATCGCCGAGGACATCACCAGCTACTACGCCTACAGCGAGCAGATCCCCACCGTGTGTGCGCTGGGCGTTCTGGTGGACAAGGACCTGTCCATCGCCTGCGCCGGCGGCTATCTGCTGCAGCTCCTGCCGGGCGCGACCGATGCCGAGATCACCCGTCTGGAGCAGAACATCGCCGCCATGCCTTCCGTCACCGAGATGCTCCGGGCAGGGAAGACCCCGCAGGATATGATGGAGCTGGCAATGGCGGGCTTTGACCCGCAGGTCCTCGATACCCGCGAGGTGAAGTATCAGTGCGACTGCAGCGAGGAGCGCACGAAGGGTATGCTCCTCAGCCTTGGCCGCAAAGAGCTGGTAAAGCTCCGGGACGAAGACCCGAAGTGTGAGGTGGTCTGCCACTTCTGTCACACGAAGTATGAGTTCGACCTGAACGAGCTTCTGGCCGAGACGACCCCGGAAGAGAAGTAACAAAAATCCATAATCATAAATCGCCGCATGGCCGGAGCAGATGAGCTCGGGGCTGTGCGGCGTTTTCATTTGCAGATGTCGGCGGTGATGGTGTAGACGACCCGGTAGTGGAGGGCGTCTTCTTCGACGGAGACGTCCTCTTTGCGGGCCAGAAGCTCAAAATCGGCCCAATTTTGCTGTAAAGCTTGTTTACTTTGCAGCCTTGCAAGGGCCAGAGCCTGCTCTTCGGTCCGCTCCAAATCGGTGGGGACTTTGTGATAATATGTCGTTTCTTCGATAAAAATCGGAACGGGATGTCCGAAGACTTCTGGCTGGTAGTGCCGGACGACGGCTTCGGCCTCTTCCTTGCCTGGAGCAGGATGCAGGGAGGGCAGAGCGATAGCATGACCGTCCCAGAACAGCGTCCGATGCACGGCCTGCTGCCCTGTGAGCTGTTCGATGGGCAGCAGGAGGGCAGTATCCTGCTCGTTTTCCCACTCGAACTGCGCCCGGACACTGCCCGCCGCAGGCTGAAAGATGAGCGTTCCGTCCCGTTCGGCGCGGGCTGTCCCGATGAGGCCCTGACCGGCTTCTACGGCCTGGCCGGGGACGACGAGCATCGTCCCGCTGACGAGGTTGGTGCGAACGACCGTGCCGGACACCCTGGCCCGGAGGCCGTGGAGCGTCCCGGCAGCGATGTCCGGCACCGGTTTAGCCGCAGCCGCTTCCGCCACCAGCTTTCCCTTCATAAAGTTGAGGCTGGCCCAGGAAAACTCACCGCTCTGGAGCAGGGCGTATTCTCCGGCGGTGAGCTTTTCCTGTGTGACGGCATTTCCCGGGAAAAGCCCTGCCTCCCACAGGACGACGGCGGCCCGCGCCTGCTGGCCGGGCGTCAGGCCCACCGGTTCGACGAACCAGACAAAGCCCTGCAGCCAGAGCAGCAGAGGGAGAAAGACAAGGCATCCGGCCCAGAGCCCCCGCCGCCGGAGAAGGGGACGGATGCAAAAGAAAAGACCCCGCCGTTTTTGGATGCGCAGCCGCACCCGCCGTCTGCGGGCCAGAGCGGCCAGTTTCCGATAATGCCATGCGGCGCACCGGGCCGAGAACCCGCCGGGACGGGGAACGATGTCGAAGAGGTGCAGCCCGCCTGCGGCCGCAGCAGTCAGCAGACCTTCGACATCGCCGTTCTGCGCCGCAAAGGTGATGCCCGCCCAGAGCTGAATCCATTCCATGGTAGAAAGCTCCTATTCCTTTGAAAAATCGGTCCGCAAAATCTGCCCCCGCAGGGTGAGCCTCTGGGCGGAGAGTGTCTCTATCTTCAAATCGTCGCCGTAGACCGTCAGAGTGCCGCGCCCCAGCTCGAGACAGAGCTTGCCTTCTTCGTAGGAGCGGATGCGCCGGAACTGCTCGATCTCCATCCTTCTGCCACTCAGGTAGACCGAAGCCCGTCCGTAGAAGTCCCCGGGCGGCTGACGGAACATCCGCCGGAACCAGCCGCGCAGGGAATGCGTTTGCTTTCGTTTCCTTCCCACGCTGCTCCCTCCCGCCATGCAAACCGCTGCCAATTACCACATATATATGGAAATGGAGGGTGCGCGTATGATTCAGAAAGAGAAAATCCGGGGCGTGGGGTATTTTTTGATGGCGCTGGCCGCGGGTCTGCTGCCGTTTGCCGCGCCGGATGCCTGCGCACAGGCATTGCGGGAGGGACTGGCGCTCTGCGGCGGTCCGCTGCTGCTTTCGCTGTTCCCGTTCCTCATCGTGTCCACGCTGCTCATCCAATGCCCGGCGGCGGATGTGCTGGGGCTGCCCTTCTGCCCAGTTGCAAGGCTCATCGGGTCCGCGCTCCGGCGGCTGGGCGGGTGCTGCTCATCGGCTCTCTGGGCGGCTTTGCCCCCGCAGCAAGTGCCGCTGCCGAGGCCGTCCGCTCCGGGCAGCTCACCGCGCGGGAGGCCGATGCGCTCCTTCCGGCCTGTGTCTGTTCCGGCCCGTCCTTTGTGATACTGGCTGTCGGGCAGTCCATGCTGGGCAGTGCAGAGCTGGGCGTCCTGCTGTTCCTTGCACAGGTGGCGGCGGGCTATCTGTCCGCCGCGCTTCTGGCGCGGCTGGGAGGGACGCTTGGGTCAATGGCGCACCCCGCTGTCCCGACGCTTCGCAGCCTCTCCGGCTGGACGGCATCATCGCGCAGGCGTCCCAGACCTACCTCAAGCTCTGCGGCTTCGTCCTGTTTTTCCGGATGCTGGCCGCAGGAGCGGGGGAAGTGCTGCCCTCCGGTGCAGACGTTTTCTGCGCGATGCTTTTAGAGGTCTGCTCCGGCTGTGACCTGGCTGCGAAAAGCGGCCGGTTCGCCAGTATGCTGTGCTGCGCGGCGCTGAGCGTGCAGGGGCTTTCTGTTCTGATGCAGGTGCGGACCATCTGCCCGCCCGAGATGACCCTCCGCCAGCTCTACCGCGCCCGGCTGCTCCATCTGCCGCTTTCGCTGCTGATATTCTATCTTCTGCTTCCTCAGCGGGCGCAGGAGACGTTCAGCAGCCTGTGCGGCCGCGTGACCACGATGCGCCGCCTCCCGCCCGACTGTGCGCTGCTGGTGTTTCTCGGCTGCTGCTTTGTGGTCTGTGAGCTGAGCCGCGTCCTTGCAAAGGAGCTAAATCAAACACAGAGGGATAAAGTTGCGAATCAATCTTGACAGCTCCCGGCTTTTATGGTAAAATATCATACGTTGCAGAGATCGCAATGTGCTACTGTGGCTCAGCCGGTAGAGCAGCTCACTCGTAATGAGCAGGTCGTCCGTTCGAATCGGATCAGTAGCTCCAAAGTAAAATCCCCGAAAAGTGGCTTCACGCCTGGCTTTTCGGGGATTTTGTTTGGCTTGGACGCCGAGCGTTCTCAATCTCACTCACTCTCGAATAATTCGCGAGGTGTTATATCGAGGATGTCGCAAAGTCCGAAGGCTATCTCTGCTTTGGGGAAGCTTACGCCGTTTTCATAATTGCTGACTGCACCCGTTGTAATGCCAAGCTTATCTGCAAGCTCCTGCTGCGTGAGCCCGGCACGCTTCCGGCCCTCACGGATGATAATGGAAGTGCGTGTGGGTTTGGACATATGTTTCACCTCGATCCAATCATAAAAAGAAAATACGCGAAATAAGAACTCATTATCAAATTTATACCATTTTTATAGTGAAATGACAAGAATCCCCTCAATATGTGTTGCGCGGGCCACAAAAATATCAAAATGCAATCGAAACAGCTGCCCCAGAGACGGCTTTGAAAAGGCTGATAGAGCAGGTTTCGAGTGTTCTGCCAAACCGCCATATGCGGTTGAAAAATTTTGTGCAATTTTCATAGTTTTCTTCGCGCTGTTTTGGTGGTACAATAGAGGCAGAATCTAGTGACATTCAGGAGGAGCCGCATGGCAGAAAAGAGCATTGAATTAGATAGCGTAGAGATCGCAGCCGCCGTATTCGGGAACTGTGACCGGAACATCCGTATGCTGGAGAAAGAATTTTCGGTAACGGCGGTGTGCCGCGGTACGATGCTGCGCATTTCGGGTGAACCGGCCAATGTTGCAGCTGCGGCCCGTGCTGTGGAGGGGATGCTTCTCCTTATCGAGAACCATACACCGCTGGAAGACCAGACGGTGCGCTACTGCCTGAGCCTTGCGCATGACGGTGAGGAAAAGCGCGTCCGGGAGCTGACCGAAGATTTCGTGACGGTGACGGTCAAAGGCCGGCCCATCCGTCCCAAGACCCTGGGTCAGAAAGAGTACCTCAACTCCATCCGGAACAACGCCATTACCTTTGGCGTCGGCCCGGCGGGCACCGGCAAGACCTACCTTGCTGTGGCCATGGCTGTCAAGCGTTCAAGGCCAAAGATGTTTCCCGCATCGTGCTGACCCGCCCGGCGGTGGAGGCAGGCGAGAAGTTGGGCTTTCTGCCGGGTGACCTGCAGCAGAAGGTAGACCCCTATCTGCGGCCTCTGTACGACGGCCTGTTCGATATGCTGGGCGCAGAGACCTATGAGCGTCTCGTGGAAAAGCAGATCATCGAGGTTGCACCGCTGGCCTATATGCGCGGTCGGACGCTGGACGATTCCTTCATCATCCTCGACGAAGCGCAGAACACCACCCCGGAGCAGATGAAGATGTTTCTCACCCGCATGGGCGTCGGCTCTAAAGTGGTCGTTACCGGCGACGTCACTCAGATCGACCTGCCCGACCGCACCCGCAGCGGCCTTGTGGATGCACTTCAGGTCCTCAAGGGCGTGAACGGCATCGCGCAGTGCTACTTCACTGAAAAAGATGTGGTGCGCCACCGTCTGGTGCAGGAAATCATCAAAGCCTACGAGGCCGCTGCCCACCCGGCTAAACACTGAAAAAACAACCCCGGCGGCATACCACAGAAATCAGGTATTCGCTCAATAGAATGTAGAAACGAAAGGAGCGGACGATTTATGTCCAATAAGTTTGATCACCAACTCGCAGAAAGCATCAAGGTCCCCTCGGGCCTTCGCATCCTCATCCGCCGCGCTTGCAACGCTGTGCTGGAATATGAGCATTTTGACGACCCGGCGGAGATCAGCGTGACCTTCGTGGACAACGCAGCCATTGCTGAGCTGAACAACCAGTACCGCAATAAGCCGATGCCCACGGATGTGCTGAGCTTCCCTCTGGGGGAGAACGGCGTCTATGACGTGGACGAGAACAACGGCTGCAAGATGCTGGGCGACATCGTCATCAGCATGGAACGCGCACAGGAGCAGGCGACTCTCTACGGCCATCCGCTGCAGAGAGAGGTCGCTTTCCTGACGGTCCACTCCATGCTCCATCTGCTGGGCTATGACCACGAGAACGGCGGTCTGGAAGCCATGCGGATGCGTGAGAAGGAAGAAGCTGTCCTCATCCAGCTGGGTCTGCCCCGCACGGTGAGCTACACGGAATAAAAAGACAGGAGTTCTATTTTGAAAAACGAAACACCGATCCAGGGCCATTATGATACATCTTCTGTGTTCGTGGCGGTCATTGGCCGCCCAAACGTGGGCAAGTCCAGCCTGACGAATCTGCTGGTGGGGGAGAAGGTGGCTATCGTCACCTCCAAGCCCCAGACCACCCGTACCCGTATTACTGGCGTCATCACCCGGGGGCCTTTGCAGTACGTTCTGCTGGATACCCCCGGCGTGCATAAGCCCCACAATAAGCTGGGCAAGCGGATGGACAAGACGGCCAGCGACTCCATTGCTGACGTCGATGTGTCTATGATGCTGTTCGAGCCCTACGGCGCGCTGAATGAATCGGAGATGGTTCTGGTCGAGGCTCTGAAAAAGGGCGGCCCGGCCATCGCGGTCATCAACAAGACCGACCTCGTCAAAGACCCGGCGGACCTCGAGGCCCGCAAGGCGGAGCTGAAAGCGCTGGGCGTCTTTGATGATGTCTATACCGTCAGTGTCCGCGATAATGACCACTGCGAGGATCTGTTCGATGCCCTGAGCCGCTATGCCGTGGAAGGCCCACATTATTTTGACGATGATGCCTACACCGATATGCCTGAGAAGGAGCTTGTAGCGGAAGTTATTCGTGAAAAGGCTCTGCTCTATATGCGGGACGAGATCCCGCACGGCATTGCGGTCGTGGTCGAGCGCTTCAAGGAGCGCCCCGGCACGGACCTCGTGGACATCGACGTGAACATCTACTGTGAGCGGGAGAGCCACAAGGGCATGGTCATCGGCAAGGGCGGCGCGATGCTGAAGAAGATCGCCAGTGCAGCCCGCACCGACTGCGAGGAATTCCTCGGCTGCCGCGTCAACTTACAGTGCTGGGTGAAGGTCAAAGCCGACTGGCGCGATAACGAGTTCATGCTCAACAATTTCGGCTTTAAGCAGAAGCCCAACCGCTGAGCCTCATAACAGGACAGATTTCCCGGGGATAGCGCAGTACCCTAGAGGTGACACTATACCTTAAAGAAGGGAGCGTTGTCCGATGGATGTGGAACTCAGCTGGCAGACGTTTGCCTGCACCGGTGATATTCTGTGTTATCTGGACTACAGGCGGCAGCTCGCTCAGCAGCGGCTCACCGCCCCGGCAGGAGAAAAAACAGATGGATACCATTGTGACCCCGGGCCTTGTCCTGAAAGAGACCCGGTATAAAGAATCCGACCGGATCATCACGCTTCTGACGCCGGGGCTGGGAGTCATCTCGGCCTCTGCGCAGAGCAGCCTGCGGCTGAAAAGCAAACTGTTCAGCGCCTGCGGGCTTTTTTGTTACTCGGAGTTCGTGCTTGTCCCCGGACGGAATATGTATACAGTGCGAGAGGCGGATGTCAAAAACGTCTTCCACGGCATCTCGTCCTCCATCGAAGGGATGAGCCTTGCCATGTATATGGCGGAAATGGCCTCGGCGCTTTCGCCCACAGGAGACGAAGCCGCAAAAGAATTGAGGCTTCTCCTTAATTGCTTTTACATGATAAGCGAGAAAAAGGCCGACCTCCGGGTCATCAAGGCTGTATTTGAGCTGCGCACCATGAGTGAGTGCGGTTTTCTGCCGCAGCTGTCTACTGCCGCGACTGCGGCACCTACGACGGCCCGGCCTTTTATCTCGACCCGGCGGAGGGCTGTCTGCTCTGCGAATCCTGCGCCCAAAAGGCGGGGAAAAAGTGCAATCTGGACGCCGGGGCGCTGTTTGCGCTGCGGCATATCTGTCTGGTAGAAGATAAAAAGATATTCGGCTTCCGTATTTCCGTCGCAGTCTGGTGAAACTCTCTACAGCAGCAGAGCAATATGCGCTGACCCATCTGGACAAGCCGTTGAAAAGCTACGACTTTTTGAAATCCGTCCTGCCATAACCATTTGAAATCGATTTGATATAAGGAATTACTATGGAAACAAGTTATTTGAAAACGCTGGAACTGGACAAGATCATTGCCCGGCGGCGGAGGGCTGTGTGTGCAGGGAGTCCCGCGAAAAGCTCCTTGCCATCGAGCCTCAGTGCGACCCCGATGAAGTGCGGTATGCGCTGGAACAGACCGATGCCATCAATTCACTGCTCATCAAGAACGGCTCGCCCCGCTTCGGTGGAGTAGAGGCGTCAGTCAGCTGGCCGCCCGCGCCGTCAAGGGCGGTGTCCTTTCAATGGGTGAACTGCTGATGGTGGCCGGTGCGCTTCGCAACTTTCAGAACCTCGTCAGCTGGTATGGCTCTTCGGAACACGATGCACTTCCGACGGACGACTTATTCTATGCGCTGGCTCCTCAGCCGGGCCTTGAGCAGCAAATTTCGAGTGCCATCCTTGCGCCGGATGCAATGCAGATACGGCATCGCACACCCTGAACGACCTGCGCAAGAAGATCCGTGCGACTGAAAACAGCATCCGCGACCGTCTGGAAAGCATGGTCCGGAATATGGACACCTCCAAGTACTTACAGGAGAGCGTCGTCTCCATCCGAAATGGCCGGTATGTCGTTCCTGTCAAAAGCGAGTATCGCGGAGAGGTGAGCGGTATCATCCATGACGTCTCGTCTACCGGTGCGACCGTCTTCGTCGAGCCTCAGGCTGTTGTGGAGGCAAACGCACGCATCCTTCAGTACCGCGCACAGGAAGCCCAGGAAATTGAACGTATCCTGGTAGCATTTACCGGTCAGGTCGCAGCCATTGAGCCGCAGTTCCAGTACAGCTATAAGGCCATGCTGGAAATCGACGTCCTGCTTGCAAAAGCCCGCCTTGCACTGGATATGAAGGCGTTCAAACCCACTGTCCGGACGGATACGTCGTTCTCGCTCATCCGGGCGCGTCATCCGCTCATCGACGCAAAGAAGTGCGTTCCTGTCGATATTTCGCTGGGCAGGGAATATGATTCGCTCATCATCACCGGCCCCAACACCGGCGGCAAGACCGTCACTCTGAAAACGGCCGGTCTGCTTTGCGCGATGGCACAGTGCGGCTTCCTCATCCCGGCGGATGAGCGCAGTGAGATCTGTGTCTTTGACGAATTCCTCGTGGACATCGGCGATGAGCAGAGCATCGAGCAGAGCCTGTCCACCTTTTCCGGTCATATGAAGAAGATCACCGGCATCCTTGAGCTTGCCATGCCCCACACGCTGGTGCTTCTGGATGAGCTTGGCGCTGGTACCGACCCGGCGGAGGGTGCGGCACTGGCTGTTGCCATCATCGAAGAGCTGCGCCGCCGCGGTGTGCTCCTGATGGCCACAACGCACTATGCAGAATTGAAGGTGTTCGCTCTCGAGACAAAGGGCGTCGTCAACGCCAGCTGCGAGTTCGATTTGGAGACGCTGCGCCCCACCTATAAGCTCAGCGTCGGCGTTCCGGGCAAGTCCAACGCTTTCCTTATCAGCGAAAAGCTCGGCATCCCGGAGCGGGTCATTGAGGCGGCACAGCAGCATCTGTCCGCAGAAGACAAGCGCCTGGACGCCGTTCTGGGCCAGCTGGATGATTTGAAGCTCCAGCTCAAAGCCAGTCAGGACGAGGTGGAAGGCCTGAAAAACGAGGCTGCCCACCAGCTGGATGCAGCCCGTCAGAAGCGCGATGAGCTTATCCAGCAGGGCGAGAATGAGCTGGAAGCTGCCCGCGCCAAGGCCCGCGCACTGGCGCAGGAGGTCGAGAGCAAGGCTTACGCTCTGACGGATGAGCTGCGCCAGATCCAGAAAGACGAGCGGATGAGCACCCAGCAGAAGGCCCAGCGCGCCCGTGAGATCGCCAAGAAAGAGTCCGAAAAGCTCTTTATGGGGACTGAAGTGGTACACAACCCGGTCAAGGAGTTCGTTTCGCTGAAGGAAGTCAAGGTAGGCAGGAGGTCTGCATTGCAGAACTGAACCAGCTGGCTACCGTGCTCTCTCTGCCGGATAAAAACGGCGATGTTCTCGTACGGGCCGGCATCATCAAGACGAAAGTGCCGCTCAAGGGCCTCAAGCAGCCGGAAAAGCTGGTCAAGGAGACGAAGCCTCAGACCAAGGCACAGCAGCGTTACTCTCGCCTGACCGGCGATGCTAACCGGCCCAATGGCAGGGTAGAGCGCGTGCAGCGCACGGCAAAGATGGAATGCAACCTGCTGGGGCTTACCGTAGACGAGGCGCTGCCGGAGGTGGATTCCTTCATCGACCGTGCGATTTTGAACGGCCAGACTGTGGTATATCTCATCCACGGCAATGGTACCGGCGCACTGCGCACTGCTATCCATAAGCATCTGCGGGGAAACCGAATGGTCAAGAGCTTCCGTCTGGGCCGTTACGGCGAGGGCGAGAGCGGCGTGACCGTCGTCGAGCTAAAGTAAGCCGATGGCAGGACGTTCAAATCCAAGACACGCACGCCGGAGAAAACAGTGCGGCCCGTCCACTGCGACGGTCATCGGCCTTTTGGTGTGCGTCGTCTGCTTCAGTGCAGCATTTTCCTTTGGAAAGCAGCGCTGTTCGGCTCCGGGCGAAATGAGAGCGGGGAAGAGCCTTTCCGGCCTGTGGTGGGCGACCCGCCCTACCGGGTCTGCATTGATGCCGGCCACGGCGGAAGCGACCCGGGCGCAAGGGGAGTCGTCGAAGAAAAAGAGATGACAGCCCAGACCTCTGAAGCTCTGCTTGCGCTGCTGGAGGCTGACCCTAATTACATCCCGCTGCGTTCCCGCGAAAGCTATGATGTCACCGCAAAGCCCAGCGAGCGGGCGGAAGCCATCAATGCCCAGAGCCCGCAGCTGCTGCTGTCCATCCACGGCAACTCCGCGCCGGAGGGTTCTACCGCTGCAGGCTTTGAGTGTTATCCGTCCGTCCCGGGCCGTACATGGCATCAGGAGAGCTATTACTTCGCGCAGCAGCTGGCGCAGGGAATGCAGGCCGCAGGCGCAAAGCTTCGCGGCCACGGCGGCATCCGGTACATTTATTATCAGGGCGAGGTAAAGCAGCTCGTAGAGAGCACCCATACCGAAGTAAGGGACGAGCGAAGCTTTACCTTGTTGGAAGATGTAAACTGTCCGGCGGTTCTGGCAGAACAGTGCTTTGTGACCAGCGAAGAGGACGTTGCACAGTTTGGCAGCGAAGAAGGCTGTAAGACAGTGGCGCGCGCTTACTATGAAGCAATCTGCGCGTACTTCGGAACACAGCCGCTGGATACACCGCTGTAAAGAATGAACGCTCGCATGAAAGCGGTCTTGTCCAGCTGTATTTTATGATGCCTGCTTGGCAGGCAATCCACGCGTCCCAAACGAAATGATATAAAAGAACAGCAGAGGCTCCCAAAACCTGCACCGATGACGGAACGCAGGAGAAGGGGGCCTCTGTTTTTGATTTTTATAATATTTCGTATAATGCAGGTTATACGAAATATAGGGGAGCGAAAAAGCCCTCTTTTTCAGGTTTCAGCCTTTCCGGCGGTTTCTGAGCCTTTTGGGCTGGCTGGGTCGTTTTTTCGCGTTTTGTACAGTTGTGTTATTTGAATGCATTGCTTTGTACGTTTGGTCAGCTTTTTGTTTTACAATCGTCCGGTTGCTCGTAAAACTTTTTCTAACTCTAATGTCCAGTTCTTTGCCGCTCGATTCGGGTGCGGCATACTTACAACAAGCGCTTCTTTACCTGTGCAGACCAAACTGCTTTTGTAATACCACAATGCAGTCTCTTCATGGGGTCTGATCCATTCAGCATCATCTGCAAATATCTCATCATGTAAAATGTTCGATACCAGCCCCCAGCCGCCGGTCAGGATAATATCCGGCTCATAAAGCTGTATCTGACACTTTAAGAGGTCCGCATCTTGCCGGGCGGCCTGCCGTACCGCTTTTGAGCTTGCGATGGCACCGCCCGGACACTTTTTCAGGTTTACCACAGCGATATTCCGCACCATATCGTCCAGCGAAGATTTTGGAACAAATTTCCAGTATGTGCCGTTCAAAATCATATTTGCCCAGCGTGCGACATTATTCCACGTTCTGTAGTAGGTTTTGCTGCCTCCATGATAAAGAAACTCCACGAGGCTTCCGTGCAGCCCATTCGTTTCTTTTAACAGTACAACGATATGTTTTCTGTCCGGAAGTGCTGACCAGCGCTCATAGTCCACAACACCGTCGGCATTAAAACAGGCAGACTGCGCCCAGCGTGTCTGCCATTCTGTCATCAGCGAGGCCTCATCACGCCGAAGCTTCTGCGTTTGTACCCATGTCATCATTTGTCGGCGTTCTCCATATCGGCAAGGCTCGAAACATCCACCCGGAAACCTTCCTGTGCGGCACCCTCAAAGGCTTCCATCGGGCCGTCCGGTGCATCATTTTCAGGCTCATCCGACGGAGAATCGGCAAATTCCCCCTTGCTCTCCCCTGTCTCCTTTGACGTTGTATCCAAGCTTGCCTTCTTAACTTCGCCCAGCGGATTCTGCTCAATCGCTGCACGCACCTGAAATTCCTGCAGGTGTGTATAAATTTGTGTCGTGCCGACGCTGCTGTGGCCCAGAAGCTGTTTGAGGGTCAGAATATCCACGTTGCCAGTCTGATACATCAGCGTCGCGGCAGTATGGCGGAGCTTATGGGTGGAAAAACCGCGCAGACCCGCTGCTTTCATGGCGCCGGTGACCAGCTGCTCTACCTGCGGTTTGAGATTCGCTCTTTGCGCCGCCGGGTGATAAAGACAGCTCTCTCTTTGGGGCTCAGACCCTCCATCGTGTTGCGCTTGTTCAGATAAATCTGCAATGCCTCCTTGCAGGCATCATTCAGGTAGACCATCCGCTCTTTATGGCCTTTGCCGAACAAACGGATCTGCCGCTGTTCCATGTCGATGTCGCCGAGGTCCATGCCGACAAGCTCCGAAAGACGCATCCCGCAGTTCAGAAACAGTACGACCATGCAGTAATCCCGCTCCGGGAAATCGCTCTGGGTCTGGGTGCTTTCCAGAAGGTCCATGGATTGCTCTGCCGTCAGGTACTTGGGAAGGACTTTATCCTGCTTGGGTGGCTTGATGGACGCCGTCGGATTCTCTTTGAGCAAATCTACCTGATTGACCAGATAATCATAAAAGCCGTGAAGACTTGCCAGCCGCCGGGCCGTCGAAGACTTTTTGTTGCCGCACTCGCTGTTCAGAAAGTACAGATACTCATAAACGTCTTCCTTGGTCACACTGCCCCAGAAAGCCGTATCGAGCCCCTTGGGGTCGATGTCCTTTATCTCGGTATCGTCTGTTACAAGGCCGCGCCGGCGCTTCATAAAGCGGCTGAAATTGCGCAGGTCGCAGTAATAGCTGAAGGCCGTGTTGGGGCTTTTGCCTGCGATGACTTCCAGATAGCGCACATACGCGACGATGTCTGGCGAGGCATCATCAAAAGGCTTATGTTTTTCGGGATTTTTCTCGTCCAGATAAATCGACATAGTTTCCTCTTTTTATGGTCACAGACGGTCGGATTTCAGGGCATGGATGGCGTCCGAGATATAGGCGGCACCGACAAGCTTCATGCCGGGATAATCGGCGGCATTCAGATGTGCAAGGCTGTGCTTTGGTACGACGGCACGTTCAAAGCCGATACGTTCCGCTTCCCGCAGGCGCTGCTCCAGATTCGGCACGCTGCGCACCTCGCCGCCGAGGCCGACTTCACCGATGGCAATGAGCTTATCGCTCACGGGGCAGTCCAGAAGCGAAGACACCATGCTCAGACAGACGGCAAGGTCGCAGGCGGTATCCCGCAGGGTGATGCCGCTGACGATGTTGATATACACATCCAGATTGCCGAAGAAATAGCCTGCACGCTTTTCCAGCACGGCGATGAGCAGGTTCATGCGGTTGTAGTCGTAGCCGCTGCAGGCCCGCCGGGGTGCCGGGAAATTCGTCTTGGTCGCGAGGGCCTGTATCTCGCTCAGAATGGGGCGGCTGCCTTCCATGGTACAGGCGACGCAGTTCCCGGAAACGCCCAGCGGACGGCCTTCCAGGAGCATCTGGGACGGATTTTCGATTTCCTCAAGGCCCTGCCCTGTCATATCAAACATACCAAGCTCGTTGGTGGAGCCATAGCGGTTCTTAGCCGCCCGCAGGATGCGGTATGGCAGCATTTTGTCTCCCTCAAAGTAAAGAACCGTATCCACGATGTGCTCCATGACCTTCGGGCCTGCGATAGCACCGTCCTTGTTGACATGGCCCACGATAAACATCGGGATCTCCTGCTTCTTGGCGACGGCCAGCAGGCGGGCCGCACTCTCTTTTACCTGACTGACCGTGCCGGACGAAGACGAGATGTCCATACACCGCATGGTCTGGATGGAGTCGATAACGACCAGTTCCGGCTTTTCCTTCTCGATGAGGCCGCAGATCTCGTCTACGTCGTTTTCTGCCGCCAGATAGATGTTATCCTGCGGGACTTTCAGGCGGGCCGCACGCAGCTTGACCTGACGGACGGACTCTTCGCCCGTGATATACAGCACCGTGTGCTGGTTGGAGATGGCACCGCAGAGCTGCAAAAGCATCGTAGATTTGCCCACGCCCGGCTCACCGCTCAGCAGTACGACGCCGCCCAACACGATGCCGCCGCCTAAAACGCGGTCAAGCTCGGAAATGCCCGTCAGGATGCGGCTCTTTTCCTCGGTCGTGCTGATGTCGGCCAGACGCCTTGCCGTCAGCGAGGTGACGCCCTCCTGCCGGACAGGCGCAGCGGCTTTGCCGCCGGAAAGCCCGGCCTTGGGCGCTTCGGCGACCACATCCTCATTCATGGTGTTCCAACTGCCGCAGCTGGGGCAGCGGCCCATCCAGCGGGGGCTTGTCTCTCCGCAGTTGGAGCAGACGTATACGGTTTTCAGCTTCGGTTCTTTCATCCTGGACTCCCTGTTTTCATTTCATGAAAATCATTTTCTCTATCATACCACATCCGGCCCGAGGCCGCAAGAAAGCCGGGCGCTTATCCGGCCTGCATCAGACGATTTGCAAGACACACAAGGCCGGTGGCCGCACCGCAGAGCGGGCAGAGACAGACTGCCAGTAAGGCGAATTGCCCCACCAGGAGCCGTGCTCCTGCCGGATGGCTTCCCTTATCCCCTCTGCCGAAAGAGAACGCATGGATTCGGCTGCTGACCTGCAGAGCCGAGGCACCGAACAAACAGAGCGCACCCGCCGCCAGTGCCGTCGGCAGGCTGGCGGTGAGCAAAAAGAGAACGAGCTGTTTTGCCCCGAGGCTATTCAGGAGCTGCGCCGAGAGCAGGCCGGAGCCTGTCCCGTATAACATCGCAAACAGAAAGATAGGCAGCGGCCCCACTGCCGAGAGCCCCAGCAGGAGGAACACTGCCGCCGCCCCGAGGACGACAGCCAGCTCTGCCCCAAACAGTCCCACCGCCTGTGCTGTACTGGACGCCGCGAACACTCCGCGCCAGCAGTCCAGATAATAGGCAAGCGTCTCCATTTCTTCAGCGTCGCACAGCGCCTGCAGGACGCCCGCCATCAGCGTACCGAAGAGATAGGCCGCCGCAGCAGGATGCAGTCCCGGCTGGCCTGGAATGGCTTCCGCCGGGGAGCTTTCTGAGGCGGAAGCTCCGCCAACGGCTCGGAGACAGGCGTCATGGCTTCTTTTTCTGCCAGAGACTCGCCCGCTGTATCTTCCGGCAGCGTCGGCACAAGCGCCGCTGCATTTGTTTCCGTTTCCTGATAGACCCACATCGTGCTTTTTCCCTCCTGCTTTTGTTGTGTATGGCCGCTGTAGCGTGGACTGAGCATTCAGCGCCGCTTTCGCTCCGCGCGCAGCATTCCGAGGATCCGCCAGACCCCATCAGAAGGACAAGCCCTGCCCGGACGAACTGCATCGTTTCCCACTCGCTCTGGTACAGTGTACCCAGAATAAAAAGCAGCCCTGCAAAGAGTGCTCCTTCCGCTGCACCCCAGACGAGCCCTTTGCCCTTTTGCAGAATGGCCATCAGCAGACCGCTGAGAAAGCTGCCGAGACAGACTGCCGCCGTGGCCAGCGGAGCAGCGGCTTCCTGCGTCAGGCCCTGTTTGACCATCAGCCAGCCGAACCCTGCCAGGCTCACGGCTGCTGCCGCACTGCCCACTCCCAAAACGACCAGCAGCCCTATCGCCGGGAATTTCTTGGTATCAGACATAAAAACGCGCCTCCCTGCACCTACTGTATGCAGGGAGACGCGTTCAAAGCACGAATCCGGAAAATTATTACTTCTTGGGGGCGTTGTCCATGTTCAGCTTCTCGACAGAGCTGATGGCGTTCTTGGTGAAGCGGATCTTCACACGGTCAGCGCCAGTCTCCAGCACAAAGGTGTCGTCCTTGATGGCGACCACACGGCCGATGACGCCGCCGATGGTGGTGACCTGATCGCCGATCTCCAGAGAAGAGCGCATTGCAGCGTCCTTCTTCTCCTGCTTCTTCTGGGGACGGTAGATCATGAAGTAGAGCATCACCAGCATCAGAGCCAGAGTAAAGAAAAGGCTGATGTAGCTTTCGGTCGTAGTCAGAAATTGCATGGGGCAAAATCTCCTCTCAAATTCATATGACCTTATTATACGCGCTTATCCGGCATGTTTCAAGGCTAAATCTCAAATTCGTGTGTCGAGCAGCTTGACATATCGGTCATGGAAGGCGGTAAAGGTGCCTGCATCCAGCTCATCGCGGATGCGCTCCATCAGGTGATTGTAGAACCAGAGGTTATGCATGACGGCCAGACGCATACCCAGCAGTTCCTCTGCCTTGAACAGGTGGCGGATATAGGCGCGGGAGTAGTTCCGGCAGGCCGGGCAGCCGCAGGCGGGGTCGATGGGGCGCTCGTCGCGCTCGTACTTGGCGTTCTTAATGTTGATGATGCCGCCCCAGGTGTTCAGGTGGCCGTGGCGGGCATTGCGGCTGGGCATGACGCAATCGAAGAGGTCCACGCCGCGGGAGACGGCCTCGATGATGTTGCCGGGAGTGCCGACGCCCATCAGGTAACGGATCTTATCCTTGGGCATATAGGCTCGACCGCGCTGATCATCTCGTACATCACCTCAGTGGGCTCACCCACAGCGAGGCCGCCGATGGCGTAGCCGTCCAGGTCCAGGTCAGCGATCTGCTTCATGTGCTCCACGCGCAGGTCGGCGAAGGTGCAGCCCTGATTGATGCCGAAGAGCAACTGGTCGGGGTTGACGGAGATGCCTTCATGCTTCAGGCGGGCCATCTCATCCTTGCAGCGCTTGAGCCAGCGGGCGGTGCGCTCGCAGCTGGCTTTGGAGTAATCGTGCTGGGCGGGGTTCTCGACGCACTCATCAAAGGCCATGGCGATGGTAGAGCCAAGGTTTGCCTGGATCTGCATACTTTCCTCGGGACCCATGAAGATGCGGTGGCCGTCGAGGTGAGAGGCAAAGGTCACGCCCTCCTCGGTGATCTTGCGCAGCTTTGCGAGGCTGAACACCTGAAATCCGCCGCTGTCGGTCAGGATGGGGCCGTTCCAGCGGGTAAACTTGTGCAGACCGCCCATCTCTGCCACCAGCTTGTCGCCAGGACGCAGATGCAGATGGTAGGTGTTGCAGAGCATGACCTGCGCACCGATGTCCTTCAGGTCATGGGCAGACAGGCCGCCCTTGATGGCGCCGGCGGTGGCAACATTCTGGAATGCGGGGGTCTGCACCGTGCCGTGTACGGTCTTGAACTCGCCCCGCCGGGCGTTGTGCTCCTGCTTGAGCAGCTTGTAGGTCGTCAAAGAAGGCATAATATTTTTCCTTTCTGCGCACGGAAAACAGCCGTGCATCCTGCCGCAGGGGGCGTATGCTCTCGCTGCGGATACAGAGTCGGGATATTACAGCGGCGAAGCGCTATAATAGTTACAAAATCAGCATCGCATCGCCAAAGCTGAAGAAACGATATTTCTGCTCGACAGCCACCTTGTAGGCGGCCATCGTCTTTTCGTAGCCATACAGCGCCGACACCAGCATGATGAGGGTACTTCGGGCAGATGGAAGTTGGTGATAAGGCCGTCGATGCAGTTGAACTTGACACCAGGATAGAGGAAGATGTCGGTGTTGCCGCTGCAGGCTTTGATCTCGCCGTACTTGGCGGCGACAGCTTCCAGCGTGCGGCAGCTGGTGGTGCCTACGGCGATGACACGATGGCCTGCGGCCTTGGTGTCATGGATGAGTTTTGCAGTCTCCTCGCTGACGGAGTACCACTCGCTGTGCATCTTGTGGTCGGCGATCTCGTCTTCCTGCACGGGGCGGAAGGTACCGAGGCCGACATGGAGCGTCACCTCGGTGATGTTGACGCCCTTGGCGCGGATGGTATCCATCAGCTCTGGCGTGAAGTGGAGGCCGGCTGTGGGAGCGGCAGCGCTGCCCAGCTCCTTGGCATAGACGGTCTGATACTGGCTCTGGTCGTCCAGCTGCTTGGTGATATAGGGCGGCAGAGGCATCTTGCCGAACTCGTCCAGCTTCTCGTAGAGGGTCTCGGTGTCATAGTAGAAGGTGACGAACTTATTGCCGTCTTCCAGCGTTTCGTCCACGATGGCCGTCAGGCTGCCGTCGCCAAAGCTGACCTTGGTACCGGGCTGCATCCGCTTGCCGGGCTTTGCAAGGCACTCCCACTGGTCGCCCTTCACCTGCCGCAGGAGCAGCAGCTCGCAGACGGCACCCGTGGGCTGCTTGATGCCCACGATGCGGGCGGGCAGGACCTTGGAGTTGTTGACCACCAGCAGGTCGCCCGGCTCGAGGTATTCGGGCAGGTCGTGGAAGATACGGTGCTGGATGCTGTCGTCTTTCTGGCTCAGGACCATCAGACGGGCCGCATCACGGGGGGACGCAGGCTCCTGTGCGATGAGCTCTTTGGGTAAATCATACCAAAAATCTTTTTTTAACATAGTTAGCATTTGCCTTTCCGATGATTGACACGAATGCCGTATCAATGTTATCATAAAATCTGTATAGCGGTATCTATTATATTGCATAGACGTCTGCTTTGCAAGCGGAGTCTTATGCGAATTGGCTTTTTTTGAAAGGAAAGGTGCTGGAAATGGATAAACAATATAAAGTGGGCGTCGTCGGTGCCACCGGTATGGTAGGCCAGCGTTTTGTTACTCTGCTCGAAAATCATCCCTGGTTCAAGCTGACGACTCTGGCCGCTTCCGGCCGGAGCGCGGGCAAGACCTATGAGGAGGCTGTCGGTTCTCGCTGGGCCATGACCACCCCGATGCCGGAGAGCGTCAAGAAGATGGTGGTGCTGGATGCATCCAAGGTGGAGGAGGTCGCCTCTCAGGTGGACTTCATCTTCTGCGCCGTCAATATGCCGAAGGACGAGATCAAGGCTCTGGAAGAGGCTTACGCCAAGGCAGAATGCCCCGTCGTCTCCAACAACAGCGCAAACCGCTTCACTCCGGATGTGCCGATGGTCGTGCCTGAGATCAACGCCGACCACATCGACATCATCCCCGCTCAGCGCAAGCGCCTGGGTACCAAGCGCGGCTTCATCGCCGTCAAGTCCAACTGCAGCCTGCAGAGCTATGTCCCTGCCCTGCACCCCCTGATGAAGGATTTCGGCGTCAGCAAGGCTCTGGTCTGCACCTATCAGCCATTTCCGGTGCCGGCAAGACCTTCGACCGGATGCCTGAGATCATCGACAACGTCATCCCCTACATCGGCGGCGAGGAGGAAAAGAGCGAGCGTGAGCCTCTCAAGCTGTGGGGTCATATTGAGGGCGACCACATCGTCAACGCCGAGAAGCCTGTCATCACGGCCCAGTGCTTCCGTGTGCCTGTCTCTGACGGTCACACCGCCGCTGTCTTCGTGAGCTTTGATAAGAAGCCCAGCAAGGAAGAGATCCTCAAGGCTTGGGCCGAGTTCCGCGGCCCCGCACAGGAACTGGACCTGCCCAGCGCACCCAAGCAGTTCCTCCACTACTTCGAGGAGAACGACCGTCCCCAGCCCAAGCTGGACCGCAACACCGAGCACGGCATGGCCGTCTGCATCGGTCGTCTGCGTGAGGACACCCTGTTTGATTACAAGTTCGCCTGCATGAGCCACAACACTCTGCGCGGCGCTGCTGGCGGCGCAGTGCTACTGGCTGAACTGCTGGCAGCCAAGGGCTATTTTGACTGATCTGCGCGCTTTTGAACTTCAACGCGCTGCAAAGGAGTTTTTGCTATGAAGAATCCTGTTTTTACTGGTGCGGGTGTTGCTATCATCACCCCGATGTACGAGGACGGCAGCATCAATTTCGATGAGCTGGGCCGCATCGTTGAGGATCAGATCGCCCGCGGCACCGACGCCATCGTCATCTGTGGCACCACCGGCGAGTGCTCTACCATGACCGACGAGGAGCAGCTGGCCGCCATCAAGTATACCGTGGACCTCGTGAACCATCGTGTGCCTGTCATCGCCGGTGCCGGTTCCAACGATACCGACCACGGCTGTGCTCTGGCTGCAAAGTCTGCCGCCTGCGGCGCAGACGCTCTGCTGCTGGTGACCCCCTACTACAACAAGACCTCTCAGACTGGCCTTGTCGCCCACTTCACCGCAATGGCAGAGGCCGGCGGCATTCCGGTCATCCTGTATAACGTGCCTTCCCGCACCGGCCTGAACATCGCCCCCGAGACGGCCAAGGAGCTGAGCAAGCACCCGCTCATCAACGGCATCAAGGAAGCCTCCGGCAATATCGGTCAGGTGGCAAAGATCGCGGCCTCTGCGGCGACGAGCTGAACATCTACTCCGGCAACGATGACAGGTGGTCCCCCTGCTGTCTCTGGGCGGCAAGGGCGTCATCAGCGTCGTCTCCAATGTCAAACCTGAGCTTGTTCACAACTGCTGCAAGGCATGGTTCGACGGTGATACCGCCAAGGCCCGCGAGCTGCAGCTGGAGATGCTGCCCCTGTGCGATGCGCTCTTCTGCGAGGTCAACCCCATCCCGGTCAAGTACGCCATGAACGTGCTGGGCTGGGAGGCTGGTGAGTGCCGACTGCCTCTCGTGGAGCCCGGCGACGCACACAAGGAACAGATCGAGCGGGCTCTGCAGGATGCAGGTCTTATCAAGGAATAAACGATTTTATGTGCAAATGCCCGGCGAGACAGATCTCCGGGCATTTGCGTATGATAAAAAAGAGGATAATAACAATGACGGATATTATCATTCAGGGCATTGGCGGCAGGATGGGCCATGTGCTGTGCGAGATGATCGCCCAGCGTGAGGATTGCCGCGTCGTGGCCGGCATCGACATGAAGGACGGCGAGATGAACGGCATTCCCGTGTACGACAGTCTGGACAAGCTGGACGGCAAGGGCGACGTCGTCATCGACTTCAGCGCCCCGGCGGCTGTCGAGAAGGCTCTGCCTACTGTGAGGCTCACAAGCTGCCCATCGTGGTCTGCACCACCGGCCTTTCCGAGGAACTGCAGCTGAAGATCGTCCAGCTCTCCCGCAGCATTCCGGTGTTCAAGAGCGCCAATATGTCCATGGGCATCAACGTCCTGTCCGAGCTGTGCAAGCGTGCATCGGCCATTCTGGGCGCAAACTACGACATCGAGATCGTTGAGCAGCACCATCACAACAAACTGGACGCTCCCAGCGGCACGGCTCTGATGCTGGCTAACGCCATCAACGAAGAGAACGATGGCGCATACCACTATGTTTATGACCGTTCCGCTGTCCGCCAGAAGCGCGACCCCAAGGAGATCGGCATCAGCGCCGTGCGCGGCGGCAGCATCGTGGGCGACCATGAGGTGCTGTTCTGCGGCCCGGATGAGGTCATCACCCTCCGCCATACGGCATATTCCCGCAATATTTTTGCAAATGGCGCAATAAATGCTGCCGTTTATCTTGCAAAAGGAGCCCGGCCTGTACAATATGAGTAACATGATCGCAGAGATGTAAGCTTTTCTGCGCATGGCATCATAAGGCACGGTATCGTGCGTCAGGAGACGAGCCTATGGCCAAGCACGCAGCCCCTCCCCGCCGTCGGCATTCCGCGCAAAAGCACGCCTCGCATAAGGGCGTCACCCTGTACACACTGGGGGTCCTGCTGGTAGCTGTATCGGTGCTGCTCTCTCTGCGCTTCTGGCCCCGCCGCATCGTGGATGCAGTTCCTCCGGCAGCGGAGGTGGAGTCCCCTGCTGTTTCGGAGGAGCTTGCTGTGCCTGAGCCGCAGCCTGTCGTCACGACATTGCGCTTCTCGGCTACAGGGGACAACCTCATTCATAAGCCCATCTATTCGCAGGCCGCCCGGCGGGCTGCAGAGGGCGAAGGATACAGCTTCGATTACTGCTATAGGAATCTGCTCGATTTCTATGCACAGCAGGACATCAACTGGATCAATCAGGAGACGCTCTGCAGCAAAGAGCTTGCGCCCTCTACCTATCCCTGCTTCTCGACCCCCGGCGAGTGCGCCGAAGCGCTTTACCGGGCAGGCTTCCGGGTGTTCAGTCTCTCGAACAATCACACCTACGATAAGGGAGCTGCGGGCATTGCCGCCACCCTCCGATTCTGGGAGACGATGCCTGAGGATGTGATCACCACCGGCCTGTGGAAGGGCGAGGCGGACTATGGCCGCATCCCCATCCAGACTGTAGACGGCGTAAAGATCGCGTACCTTTCCTACACCGAGCACACCAACGGCATCCCCCGGAACAGCAAGATGACCGCAAACATCATCTATACCAGCCAGCAGGATGTCATGGAACAGCAGGTGCGGGAGGCCCGGCAGGAGGCCGATTTTGTGGTAGTCGGTGTACACTGGGGCGTCGAGGACAGTCACAACATCACACAGGCGCAGCGCACCTTAGCTCAGTCTCTGGCCGACTGGGGCGCGGATGTGATCATCGGAACCCACCCGCACGTCCTGCAGGACGCCGAATGGCGCACCGCAGCCGATGGACGGAACGTATTTGTGGCCTATTCGCTGGGAAATTTCCTGAGCACTCAAAGCAAGCCTGACCAGCTTTTCGGCGCGATTTTGACGTTGGACCTGGAGCAGACCACCGAGCCGGACGGCAGCGTCCATTGCGCAGTGCGCGGCCCGAAGCTCCATGTGACAGTGACCCACTATGACGCCAGAAAGTCTAACGTCCGCACATATCTGTTCCGGGATTACACGCCGGAGCTTGCACAGGCCCATGGTGTTCGCGCCGCGTATCCTTCTTTTGGGTACGATTACATCCGCCAGACGGCACAGACCTACATCAACAGCGAATTTTTGGAGCTTGCATAAAGCTTGTATCAGAACGCCCGATGGGCAGAATGGAGTGTTTACTATGTACGGTGTATCCAAAATCAATATTGAGCCGAGCCTGATGATGATCAGTGTGCAGGATGCCGAGTTCAAGGGCAACACGATGGCACGTTATCTGCAGATCTTCGCCGACACTGGCGTCGTGGTGGATATGATCAGCCAGAGCGCTCCCCACGGCACCAGTATGGACTTCAGCTTCACGGCTTCCAACAGCGACCTGCCGCTGGTCATGAAGGCCATCTCTGCGGCAAATCTGGACAAGGACGCCAAGGCTTCTCCCCTCATCAGTGTGGGCTACTCCAAGCTGAATCTCTTCGGTGAGGAGATGGTCACCAGCTGCGGCGTCGCAGCCCGCGCCCTGAATGCTCTGGCGATGGCAGGCATCGAAGTTCTGCTCATCACCACCAGCGATTTGGATATTTCCCTTCTGGTCCGTTCGGAGAACGAGGACGCAGCCTATGAGGCCCTGAAAAAGGCTTACGAACTGTAACAACGATATTAAGCAGCACCCGTGTCTGATAAAACAGGCATGGGTGCTGTTGCAGCAAAGACCCGGCGGGTCTCCCCTCTGCGGAGAGAAACCAGCCGGGTCTTTTTATTTTATCAGAAGATTTACAGGCTCACCTTGTGGTAGACCTTCTTGCCTTTCTTGATGACAATGCCCTTGGACAGCTGCTCAGCAGTGAAGCTGACCGTGGGAGCAGCGACCTTCTCGCCGTCCACCAGAACACCGCCCTGCACGACGAGACGGCGGGCCTCACCGTTGGAAGCAGCCAGACCAGCCTTGACCATCAGGGTCAGGATGCCGATGGAGCCGTCGGTCAGGTCAGCCTCGGTCAGCTGAGTGTTGGGCATATGCTCAGCATCACCGGCAGCACCGCTGAACAGGGCGCGGGCTGCATTCTGGGCCTTGGCGGCCTCTTCTTCGCCGTGGACCATCTTGGTCAGCTCGAAGGCGAGGATCTCCTTGGCCTCGTTGAGGCGCTGGTCCTTCCAGGTGCTCATCTCGTCGATCTGCTCCAGCGGCAGGAAGGTCAGCATACGGATGCACTTCATGACATCCGAATCGCCGACGTTGCGCCAGTACTGGTAGAACTCGAAGGGGCTGGTCTTGTTGGGGTCGAGCCAGACGGCGTTGCCGGCGGTCTTGCCCATCTTCTTGCCCTGAGAGTCGGTCAGCAGGGTGATGGTCATAGCATAAGCATCCTTGCCCAGCTTGCGGCGGATCAGCTCGGTGCCGCCCAGCATATTGCTCCACTGGTCATCGCCGCCGAACTGCATGTTGCAGCCGTAATGCTGGAACATGTAGTAGAAGTCGTAGCTCTGCATGATCATGTAGTTGAACTCGAGAAAGGACAGGCCCTTCTCCATGCGCTGCTCATAGCACTTGGCGCGCAGCATGTTGTTGACGGAGAAGCAGGCGCCCACATCGCGCAGCAGCTCGACGTAGTTCAGGTTCAGCAGCCAGTCGGCGTTATTCAGCATCAAAGCCTTGCCGTCGGAGAAGTCGATGAACTTCTCCATCTGCTTCTTGAAGCAGGCGGCGTTGTGGGCGATGTCCTCCTTGGTCAGCATCTTGCGCATATCGGTGCGGCCGGAGGGGTCGCCGATCATGGTGGTGCCGCCGCCGATGAGGGCAATGGGCTTGTTGCCTGCCATCTGCAGACGCTTCATCAGGGTCAGGGCCATGAAGTGGCCGGCAGTCAGGCTGTCGGCGGTGCAGTCGAAGCCGATGTAGAAGGTGGCCTTGCCGTTGTTGATGAGGTCGATGATCTCTCATCGGTGATTTGAGCCACGAGGCCGCGGGCCTTGAGTTCTTCGTACAGAGTCATAAAAATTTCCTCCTGTTTGTCGGGCAGAGGGAAAATAAAACACCCCCTGCCAAAATAAATTTGGCAGAGGGCGATAAAATTCGCGGTACCACCTCTGTTTGCCGCCTCTTCACAGAAACGGCCTCACGAGTGCGCACCCCAGAGTAGAGTGACACTCCTGCGTTTGTAACGCTCGCACGCGGCACAGCCTACTATTCGTTCAGCCTGCAGCTCAGGGACGTATTTCACCTGCGTCTCCGCAGCCCCTTTCACCAGCCGGGGCCTCTCTGGCAGAGCGCATCAGGGTACTCGGTTCCCATCTTCGCCTTTCAACGAGATTCAGTTTAGCACATCCCTGCCGGAATGTCAAGCGCTGGCTTTTTCTTATTTTTCTGCGTTCCGGCCCAGCATTTCCCGGGCATTGGCCAGCGAAAGCTCTGTGACATGGTCGCCGGAAATGAGGCGGGCCAGCGCCTCTACACGGCCATTCTCGTCCAGCGGGTGTATCTCAGTATAGGTACGCTCGTTCGTGATATTTTTCTGGATAAGCAGATGGCAGTCGGCCAGTGCAGCAATCTGCGCCGTATGAGTGATGCAGAGGATCTGATGGCCCTCGGCGCTCTGACGCAGTACCTCGCCGATACGGCTGGCTGCTTTGCCCGATACGCCGCTGTCGATCTCGTCGTAAATAACGGTCGGCACGGCGTCTTTATCAGCCATTGCGTTTTTAATGGCAAGGGTAATACGGCTCAACTCACCGCCCGAGGCGATCTTTGCCAGAGGCTTCGGAGCTTCGCCGGGGTTTGTGGAGATATAGAACTCGATGCTGTCCTGCCCATGGCTGGCCAGCGGGCCGCGCGAATGGCGAAGCGTCATCCGCACACCCGGCATGTTCAGGAAGTCCAGCGTGCCAGAGATACGCTTGTTCAGCTCATCAAAAGCTTTCAGACGGGTCTGGGTCAGAGCTTCGGCCTTTTCCCGCGCAAGGGTGTAGAGACGGCGCTGCTCTTTCTGCAAGTGTTCTACCCTCTCCTGCGAGGACTGTATCATCTCAAGTTCTTTCCGTGCCCGTTCGCCAAAGGCGAGAATGTCCTCTACGGTGTCTCCGTACTTCCGCCGGAGCTTATAGATAAGGTCGATGCGCTGCTCGATCTCGTCCAGCTCTGCGTCGTTGGTGTCGTAGGCGTCCAGACGGCCAATGAGGTCTGCGGCGACATCCTTCGCGGTGTAATAAAGGTCGAGCAGCTGGCCCGCACCGGCAGACAGCTCTCCGTCGAGCTGTGCCGCTGCGTCCACAGCGTTGGAGGCTTCGCCCAGAAGGTCAACAGCCCCCGGGGCCTCGTCGCCGCCGGAGAGCAACGCATAACACTGTGCGATACGGTCCCGATGGTGGAAGCATTTGCCAGCACTTTGCGGCGGCTTTCCAGCGTCTGCTCCTCCCCTGCCGTCAGGCCGGCATCGTCGATCTCCTGCACCTGATAGCTCAGCAGATCGATACGGCGCTGCTTTTCGCTCTCGTCGGTTATCATGGCGTCCAGCGTCTTTTTGACGCCGACCAGTTCCCGGTAGATAGCATAATACGCCTGATACTCAGCGCTGTTCTGGGCGTAAGCATCCAGAATGCCTCATGACGGGCCGGGTTCAGCAGACCCACGGAGTCGTGCTGACCGTTGATGTTGATAAGCCCGCCGCACAGCTCCCGCAGGACGGCGGCAGTGGCCGGCATCCCGTTGATGCGGCAGGTGCTCTTACCCTCGGCGGTGATCTCACGGCTGAGCAGCAGGCCTCCGAGCGCTCATAGCCTGCCTTTTCGAGACTGTCGAGAACAGCAGGCGGCACGTCCTCGAACGCGGCCCGGATGACGGCCTTAGCCGCGCCGGTGCGCACAAGATCCTTGGAAGTGCGGTTGCCCAGAATGGCGTTGATGGAGTCGATGAGGATGGATTTACCTGCGCCCGTCTCACCGGTCAGGACGTTGAGGCCCTTTTCGAAATGGACGTTTGCTTTCTGGATAACTGCAACATTTTCGATTTGCAGGCTGCTCAGCATAGTTTCACTCCCGCGTTTATTTCTGCCCGATATGACGGGTCAGTTCCGAACAGATGGTCTTTGCGTCCCGCTCCGAACGGGCTACGATAAGGAATGTATCGTCGCCGGAAAGCGTACCGACGACATTCTTCCATTTCAAGGCGTCGAATACCTCACAGGCAGCGTTCGCCATGCCGGAGTAGCACTTCACCAGCACGACATGTCCGGCAAAATCCACCCCCAGCACAGACTCGTGGAATATCGTCTCAAATCGGCCTGCATCTTGGGGTTGAGGCTTTCGTTGTGGCTGGAAACATAACGGTAGCCGTCGGCGGTGGCAGCTTTGACGAGGCACAGCTCCCGGATGTCCCTGGAAATGGTAGCCTGTGTCACCTCGAAGCCCTCCTGGCGCAGATGCTCGAGAAGTACCTCCTGTCGACTGATGGGATGTTCCTGAATGAGGCGGAGGATCGTCTGCTGACGTTCCGTCTTGCCTTTTGCCTCAGCTGGATTGTTTCGGCCCATATTCCTTGCCTCCTCTTGTTATTATCTCCGGCTGCGCAGCTTCTGGTCGATGGCCTGAAACTGGTCCGCCCTGCTGAAGGTGACGAGCTGTACGATCTGGTCGGAGAGGCGTATCTCCGCCGTCGAGCCGGCACTGAGCGGATATTCCGCTGCGCCGTCGCAGCTCAGGAACACTTCGTTGTCGATGACCTGCCCCACACAGATGTTTATTTTGCGCTCCTGAGCAAAGACCATCGCAGGGCTGGTCAGACTGTGGGGACAGATGGGAGTGACGACGATGCCCTTGGTCTGCGAGTCCAAGATCGGCCCGCCGGCCGCCAGAGAATAGGCTGTGGAGCCTGTAGGGGTCGCCACGATGACGCCGTCACCACGGTAATGCTCTACGAGGATGTCGTCGCAGTAGATGCTGAAGTCGATGGCCTGCTGCAGGCGGCCTTTCGTCACGACCACATCGTTGAGGGCATGACCTTCCCAGCCATCCTCGCCCAGCACCCGCACATAGAGCAGCATCCGGCTGTCCAGCATATATTCTCCCCGCACCAGAGCGGCGAGTTTTTCTTCCATTTCATCCACCTCACAGGTGGCGAGGAAGCCGCAGCGTCCGATGTTAATGCCGAGGATGGGTTTTTGATATTGCAGCGTAAAATTTGCCTCGTGCAGGATGGTTCCATCACCACCGATGGTCAGGATGACATCGGTGCGCGGAAGGCATTCTTCCAAAGGAAGGTACTGTACGCCTTCCACATAGCAGGACTCTTTCAGGTCATCCCGCATCAGGACGACAGCCCCTGCATCAGCAGGAGCTGCGCTGCCCGGCGGGCAGTGTCGGCAGCCTGTTCCTTTCCGGGGTTTGGCGAAATGTAAACAGTCATAGGGCGGTTTATTCCTCCGTCTCCCAGCAGATTTACTTGTCCAGAGAGCTGTGGCTTGCCGCTACGACCTGCTCGGCAACAGAATCATCCAGCACACCGGGCTGTTCGCTCTTCTGGACGAACATCAGGTACTCAATGTTGCCCTCAGGGCCTTTGACGGGGCTGAAATCCAGTCCGCGCACGACGAAACCGTTTGCAGCGGCATAGCCCATCGCATTGTGGAGCACTTCGCGGTGGGTGGCAGGGTCGCGGACAACACCGTTTTTACCCACCTTCTCGCGGCCAGCCTCGAACTGAGCTTGACGAGGCAGACACCCATTGCGTCGGGCGTCGTGATAGCCTGCGCCACCGGAAGATATGATGCAGCGAGATAAACGATACGTCCACGCTGAAAAACTCAACAGGCTCTGCCAGCATGTCCAGCGTGACATTGCGGATGTTGGTGCGCTCCATGTTGACGACGCGCTCGTCAGTGCGCAGGCTCCATGCCAGCTGACCGTAGCCGACGTCCACGGCATAGACCTTGACTGCGCCGTTCTGCAGCATACAATCGGTAAAGCCGCCGGTGGATGCACCAATGTCCATACAGACCTTGCCGTTCGGCGTCAGAGGAAAGCACTGCATTGCCTTTTCCAGTTTGAGGCCGCCGCGGCTGACATAGCCGATGTCGTGGCCTCGCACCTCGACCTTGGCGTCTTCCTTTATCATCTCGCCGGCCTTGTCCACCTTCTGCTCGTTGACAAAAACGACACCGGACATGATGAGGGCTTTGGCGCGCTCACGGCTCTGGATCATGCCGTGCTGCACCAGATATTGGTCCAAACGAATTTTCAAAGTGTTTTCTCTCCTTTCGGGTCTGCTTCCCGCACAGCCTCGGCCAGATGTGCGGCATCCAGCCCGGTTGCCTGTTTGATTTGAGGCACCGTCGCGTGAGGCAGGCACAGCTTCTTCACAGCACGGTGGATGTACCGGCCCTGCCAGCCAGCATCCTGCAGCGCGGGCAAGGTGTTCGCCGATGCCGCCGGCAGGCACGCACTCTTCGGCCATCAGAACGACGGGATAGCTGAAAGGTCACGAATCAGTTCTTCCTCAAACGGGAAGATGCGCACCAGCTTATAAACATCGCAGGGGATGCCCTCTTTGGCCAGCAGCTCTGCGGCAGCGAGAACATCTTCCACCTCATCGGCGTAGCTCACCAGTGCGGTCTTTGCACCCGGTGTGAAAATGAGTTTATCGTATTCCTTGCCCGAGCAGCCGTATTTTGCCAGAGCTTTGCTCTCTCCGCCGCGGGGGTAACGGATGGCCCGAGGCCCCTGCATCTCATGGCTCAGCAGGATGGGAAGCCAATGCCGCAGTTCTTCGTAGTTTGAAGGCGAATAGATAGGCATTCCGGTCTGGCTGAGAAAAGCCGGGTCGTAGATGCCCTGATGCGTCTCACCGTCTCCGGGGACGAAACCTGCACGGTCCACCGCGAAGACGACATTTTCATGCAGAAGGTTGACGTCATGGATGATTTGGTCGTAGCTGCGCTGCAGGAAGGTCGAATAAATGCAGACCACCGGCAGCATCCCCTTGCTGGCCAGACCAGCTGCAAAGGTCACGGCATGCTGTTCGGCCATGCCGACATCGAAGAAGCGTTCCGGATGGGCATGACTGAAAAACTGCAGACCTGTGCCGTATTTCATGGCGGCAGTAATGGCACAGAGGGTCTTGTCGGTGTTTCCGGCGGCGCTGAGCGTCCGGCCAAAGGCATTTGAAAACGACTCGGCCGGAGCGACCTCGGGGTCAGGGATGCCGGTCAGGTCGAACTTGGAAACGCATGGTAATTGCCGGGGTTTGATTCAGCGGGCGCATAGCCCTTGCCCTTTTTCGTCACGACATGGAGCAATGTCGGCCCGGGCTGAGCACAGACAGTCTGGAAAATGCGTTCCAGTTCCGGCTCGTCATGGCCGTCGATGAGTCCAAAATAGTGAAACCCCATATCCTCGAACATCGTGGAATGGTACATGGCCCGGCGAATTGCTTTTTGCTGTTCTGAAGAGCGCTTTTGATGGGCGCTCCGATGACAGGCACACCGTTCAGGAAGCTGTTGACATTTTCCTTGGCCGTAAAATAGCCGTTTGTGGTGCGCAGATGGCCCAGATAGCTTGCCAACGCACCGACATTATGGGAAATGGACATTTTATTATCGTTAAGGATGACCAGGAGATTGTCCAGCTTTCCGATATTGTTCATCCCCTCGTAGACCATGCCGCCGGTGAACGCACCGTCGCCGATGATGGCCACCACATGGCCCGGCTCCCCTTTCAGTTTTTTGGCCCATGCGATGCCGATGGCAACAGAAAGAGCCGTATTGCCATGTCCGGCGATAAAAGCGTCATGGGCGCTCTCATTGGGATTCGGAAAGCCCGAAAGTCCGTCCAGCTGCCGCAAGGTGCCAAAGCGCTTATACCTCCCGGTCAGGAGCTTATGGGTGTAGCACTGATGTCCTACGTCAAACACGAAAGCGTCCTGAGGGGTCTCAAAGACACGATGAAGTGCTACCGTCAACTCGACCGCGCCGAGATTGGAAGCAAGATGTCCGCCTGTTTTGGATACGCTGTCCAGCAGAAACTGACGGATCTCGCCGCAGAGCTGCTGGATCTGCGCGCTGCTCAAGCGCTTCAGGTCACGAGGCTGTGAAATATTCTGAAGCAATGAAGGATGCATAAAATGACCGTCCTCCTCACATTTCAAATTCCTGATGTTTTTTACTTAGACAAGGTGCATGGGATACAGGCAGCCGACCACGATGCCGACGACCATGCCAGCCATGACCTGCAAGGGCGTATGGCCGACCATCTCCTTCAGATGCATATTCTGCAAAAACGGAGAGTTCTTTTCGCTGATGTCGATCCACTCTTCGATCATCTGGTTGAGCACTTTGGCCTGCTCGCCCGTCTCGTGGCGCACACCCATTGCATCGTGCATGGTGATGATGGCGACCACACTGGCCACAGCAAAAATAGCCGAGCTGACTCCCTCGCTGCGGGCTGCGGCAATGACCATCGCGCAGACTGTCGCGCTGTGGGCACTGGGCATACCGCCGTCGCCCCACATCCTCTCGAGCTGGAACTTGCCCAGCAAGATAAAGTTGATGATGGTCTTGAGCACCTGTGCAACGAACCAGCCCACGATGGAAACAGTCAATATCTCGTTGACCGAGAACAATTCTTTGATAAATTGCATAGTTTGTTCACCTTCTTGAATTTTATCGCAATCCCACAGCCGACGTCTCAAAAAGCAGCGCATTTGCGATATGTAGTCCTGTGCGATTTCTGAGACGATTTCGGCGCAGAATGCGACCGGCTCAGCTGCGGCGGTTCAGCAGTGTGCGGGCCAGCTGCTCCAAAAACGCACTCTTTTCGCCGAATGCGTCGCGCAGCGCTGTGCAGGTCTCGTCATTCAGCTTTTCCGCCAGCTGCATGGCACCGTCAACGCCGAACAGGGTGACAAAAGTCGTTTTGCCATTTTCGCTGTCGCTGCCAATGGGTTTGCCCAGCTGCTCGGCGGTTCCGGTCACGTCCAGCACATCGTCCACGACCTGGAACACGAGACCGATGCCATAAGCATATGCTTCCAGCGCCTTACGCTGAACCTCATCGGCCTGTACTGCAGCACCGCCCATCTGGATGCTGCATTGATGAGTGCGCCGGTCTTGTGGCGGTGGATGAGACGGAGCTGTTCCTCGGTAGCGGCAAGCGCCTCATATTTCAAATCGAGTTCCTGACCGTACACCATGCCTCGGCTGCCTGCACCTGCGCCCAGCGCCTGTGCCGCGTGGACACAGACAGAAGCGGGAGCAGGCGCACCGGCGACTGCCTCGAAAGCCTCGGTCAGCAGGACGTCACCGGCCAGCATCGCGGTGGATTCGCCGAATGCCTTGTGGCAGGAGGGCTTGCCGCGGCGCATATCGTCGTTATCCATGCAGGGCAGGTCATCATGGATGAGCGAATAGCAGTGCAGCATCTCGACTGCGGCTGCAAACTGCTCAGCTGCCTCGGCATTGCCGTGGAGCATATCACACACGGCCAGCACCAGCACAGCGCGAATGCGCTTGCCGCCGCCCAGCAGGCTGTAGCGCGCTGCGCGGCAGACGTCAGATTCCTCAGGCAGATAGTGTTCACACGCCTGGTTCAATGCCTTTTCAGCACGGGCCAGATATTCGTCATACTGCTTTTTATACTCTGCGCTCTCCATAATGGTTCCTCCCTGCAAACTGTTTGCTTTTATTCTTCTGTTTCGGGTCCTGCCTTTTCGCTGCGGGAAGCATCGATCTCCTCCATTTGAAGCGATGCTTTTTCCAGCGCAGCATGGCAGTATTCCATCAGCGAAGCCGCTTCTGCATAGAGCTTGACCGACTCAGAAAGGGTCGTCTCTTCGCTCTGCATCTGGCTCAGGATGGTTTCCAGACGGGCCATGCCGTCTTCAAAGCTTTTGGGTGCTCTCATTCAGTTCCTCCACGGACGTGACCGTACATTCTGCTGTGTGCGCTGCACCGCGCAGGGTGAGCTTATCACCGGTTGCAAGAACATCTGCACTACACAGCCTGCCTTTGCTGTCATACACCATCGCATAGCCGCGCCCCAATACCCGGTAGGGGCTGAGCGAGTCGGCCAGTGCTGCGGCGTGGCGCAGCTGCGCCTGCCGCTTCTGAATACAGCTCTGCGCAGCCGCCTCGAGTTCTTTCTGCACTGCGGCAAGCTCTGCCTGCCCACCGGTCAGTTTCCGGCGGGTCAAATCATAGGAAAGCTGCTGCTCGGCCATCATCAGACGACCAGATGCTGCATCCAGACGGCTCTGCATCGCGCTCTGGCAGCCCTGTTCCAGCTGGGACAGGGCCCGCAGAAGCTCTGCACGATCCGGCACGGCTAATTCTGCCGCAGCCGATGGGGTCGGCGCACGGCGGTCCGCCACAAAGTCTAAAATGGTAAAGTCTATCTCATGCCCAATAGCACTGATAAGCGGCACTTTGCAGCGGTAAGCTGCCCGGGCGATGACCTCGGCGTTGAAGACCCAGAGGTCTTCCCTGCTGCCGCCGCCCCGGGCTACGATAATTTCGTCTACCCGACCGCTTTTGTCCAGCGTTCCGATGGCATCTGCGACCTGCTGCGCCGCCTCAAAGCCCTGCACATTGACCGGGCAGAGCAGGAGTTTCGCCGCAGGCCAGCGCCGACCAATGACATTGCGAATGTCCTGCAATGCCGCGCCGGTCTTGCTGGTGACGACGCCGATGCATTTGGGATACGTGGGCAGCGGCTTTTTGTGCTCTGCCGCAAAAGTCCCTCCTGCTCGAGTTTGGCTTTCAGCTGCTCAAAAGCAAGCTGCGCCGCACCAATGCCGTCCGGGAACATCTCGTTGACATAGATCTGGAACGCTCCGTCCCGCTCATAAAGAGTAGCACGACATCGCACGACTACCTTCATGCCCTCTTCCGGGCGGAAGCCCAGCCGCCGCGCATCTGAGCGGAACATCACCGCTTTGACACTGGCGCTGGCGTCCCGGAGAGAAAAATAACAGTGGCCGCTGCGGGCGTCTGTACGAAGTTTGCGATCTCGCCCCGCAGCGCCAAATCGAACAGGATGTCATTTGCATCCAGCAGCGTCTTGACATACTGGTTCAGGGCCGAGACGGTGATCACTTCAGCCATAGCCCGGCCTCCCGTGCGGAGAGGATAGATACGCCGATGGCGTTGTCACTGGAATACTGGCCGGGTACGAAATACACCTGCGGGAGGCGCTGCTGCACCCAGCTGCGAATGATGTCACTGCTCATCACGCCGCCTGCACAGACCACAGCAAGCCCGGGATATTCCTTCTGAGCCGCTTTGGTCATCTTGACCACGGTATCTGCCACGCAGAGCAGGCAGTACTTACAGACATAGGCAGGGCTTTTGCCAGCTGTCAACAAAGCATTGCACTGGTTTTCCAGCCCGGAAAGGCTGCATTCCATGCCTCGGACACTGGATTTCGGTTTTATCGTCACATCACATTCTGCGGCCAGACGAGAGACTTCGACGCCAGCCGGGAATCTAAAGCCCAGCTTGACGCCCACACGGTCCACAGCCTGTCCGGCGTAGAGGTCGGAGCTGGTCCCCAGCGTCTCGATATGCTTCACTTCATCGCAAAGGAGCAGGTCAGTCGTGCCGCCGGAAATATGGAACAGCAGTGTTTTCTCGCGGAAGAACTCTTCACCCTTGGCCGCAAACAGTGCCGCCGCCGCATGGCCCTGCTGATGGGTCGTGCGGACGAGCGGGATGCCCCGGGCCAGCGCGAACGCTCGGCAGCGCTGACGCCGCCAGAAAACAGGGCATATAACTGCCTCTACCGGACGGGGCTTTTCCGACACGCTACGGCACTGATTTTGGTCAAATCGAATTCACCGCTCAGTTCTTTCAGCATCTCAGGCAGAGCGGCTGTGTGGTGAAAAAGGGCGTCGCTCTGGCGCAGCCCAAGCTGGCCCTCCTTCACCGGAAGGAAACGCTTTTTTGCGCAAACAACCTCTCCGGCTGTATCAAAGACAGCCAGAGAGGTTGCATAATTGCTGGTGTCGATGCCCAGCGTATAGCTGCTCACAGCTGCTCAGGCTCTGCGTCCAGACCCTGCTCGCGTGCCACCGTACCCAGCAGACCGTTGACGAACTGATAATCCTCGTCTGCGCCATACTTTTTGGTCAGCTCGACTGCCTCATTGATGACGACGCCAGGCTTTTTCTCGTCGCCGTACAGCATCTCGGCCAGACCCAGACGGAGCACCGTCAGGCTCACGCGGGGCAGACGCTCCATCGTCCAGTTGCGCAGATGGGCGCTGATGAGGTCGTCCACCTCTGCGGAATGCTCATAATAAGCCGCAGCAGGCGCTGGCCAAAAACATCCACCGGATGCTCTTCATCGCACTCGTGGTGGTTGTCCAGAGCCTCCTGCAGGGGAATGTCACCAAAGGTCTGAGAAAATGCCAGCAGAAATGCATTTTCGCGTGCTTCACGACGGGGCAAATATTTTCCATAATGTTCCTCTCACAGCGGCAAGGCCCTCCCTTTTGCGGGAAGGCCGACCGCAATTCTCTTTTACGTTTTGTTTCTCGGCTCAGGCCTGCGGCTCAGCCGCCGGGGCCAGACCGGCAATGACGAGGTCAACGCGGCTGACCGTGACATTGGTCATGTTCTGGACGGCAGACTTGACGTTTTCCTGCACCTTTTCAGCCACAGCCGGGATGCGCGCGCCAAAGGCTGCTACAATTTCCAGAGTGATCTCTGCCGTGCCGTCCCGCATCTCTACGGTAACGGGCGACTGGACGTTGGCGCGCTCGAGAAGGTCTTTCACCTTCCGGTTCTGCTTGCCGCAGGACACTTCTGCCACGCCCTCGATCTCCAGCGCTGCACAGCGGGCGATCTTGCCGATGACCTCTGTGGAGATCTGCAGACTGCCGCCTTTAAGATCCATGTTCTGTAAATCCATTCTATGGCCCTCCATCCAAAATGAGCGAATGCCCATTTTATTTTATGCGTTCCATGCAAAGAGAGTACCCCTTTGCAAAACCTTTGATGTCATTATACCATTTTCTCCGGTTTTATACAACACCTTACTTCACTTCCACCACAGTAATATTCTGCGCAGTCACCTCGCTCTTGCTGAGCACGATGTCCCGTATCTGGGCCACCTGTGCCGCCGTCAGCGCGTCGCCGGAGGTCATCACGGTCAGGTCAGCCCGGCCGGACTGTAAAAGCAGAGGCAGTCGGCAAAGCCTTTCGCCTTGACCAGCGTTTCTATCTCATTTTCTGCGTTGAGGTCTTCGAGGTTGGAAGTCAGCTGCTGGGTATAACCTTTTTTCTCCTCGGCGGAAAGGCCCGAGGTCTTGAGGGTCTTCTGGATCGTGTCCATCGCTTCATCGTGAGCTTTCTGGCGCTTGAGACGGGCTTCCTCAAAGAATTTTGCGCCTGCGTCGTTGGCCACGCTGACGAGCTGGGCCTCCCCATAATTCTTGTTGGCACTGGATATTGCTTCGGCCTCCGTCATCAGCCATCGGTAACGGGTGCTGCCACAGGCTCACCCTCCACAGCCACCGCCGAGACGTGACAGCCTCTTCATCCACACCGATGCCGGTGCGGGCATACTGCCAGTTAAGGTATACCGCCACGACCAGCGCGGCCGCAAGGGTCAGCGCTGTGACCCTGCGTGTGTTTTTGGTGATAGCTCTCATTTGTGTCTCCTCCTTGCATAACTTATATTTCATCGCTGCAAAAAATCATTCCCGGCGCTGCTCTACGCAGATGCGGTTGGACGGAACATCCAGCAGCGCCCCCACCAGCTCGGTGATTCGGGCGGCGACCCGGACATCTCCCCCGCCCTCGCACACCACGGCCACCCCGCACACTCTGGGGGTGCAGACTGTCTGTGCCAGCGCGGTCCCGTCGTCCAGCAGCACATGGGTCTGCTGTTCCTGGGTCTGTCCCGAGAGCGTGTCCAGAGCATAGATGGTCTCCTCTCCGCTTTCCAGTGTTATCATCACGGTGGTCTTTCCCGAGCCCTCTACCTGCGCGATGAGGTCGGAAAGCTGCTGCTCGAGCTGCTGGCGGTAGACGTTGTCATCCGCCGGGGCGGCGCTTGCTGCGGCGGTCTTCTCTGAAGGGGTGAACAGCTCCGACAGCAGGATGAGCAGCATGGCCGCCGCGCCCAGCAAAACCGCCAGCCGGGTGCGGTTTTCCTTCTGTGCGAGGTCCTTCAGCCGCGAAAAAAGCTCGTTGTTCATAGCACATCCTCCCCGCTGGGGCTGTTCCATTTGATGCATTCCGGTCCCAGCTGAAGCTGTCCTTCCAGCAGCGCTTCTATTGCCCGCTTCTGCGAGGCAGTGACGGCGTCCTGAGGGACGATCTGTACCTCATCCGCTTCCACGCCCTCAGCGGTCTGGCTCAGAATGATATTCAGCCTGAGCAAAACACCCGCCTCGCTGAGACAGCGTTCTTCGAGCGTACGGGAGAGTTCTTCTGCCGTCTGTGCCAGAACAGCATCCTCCAGACTGCCTACCGAGACCGCCGGCACCTGCGCAGTTCCAATGCGGCAAACTGCGCCTTTGCGCCGGGCAGAGCATCCGCAAAGACTACTAGAATATATAGCCCTGCCACTGCTTTTATGCACTTCTGCCCCCAACCCTGTCCGACAAAGCGGGAGAGCAGCTCGGCGCAGATACAGGCCGTACAGAAGACCGCCGCTGCCCGTTCCAGTGCCTGCATCATGAACCACCTCCTACGATGAACAGCAGTGTTACCCCTGCCGCCGCCAGCCCGAAGAAAAGCGCCACCACCGCTGCCATACAGCGCACCGCCTCGGCAAAACAGTCGAATAATGCGCGGCAACGGGAGATGCCAGTGAGACTGCAAAGCAGACTGCAGCCCATCAGAAGAGCCAGCTGTATCATCAGCCCCAGATAGAGCGGCACAAACTCCGCGCCCAGCACCGACAGAGCTGCCAGCCCCAGCCCGCTCTTGAGGAGCTGTATCCCCGCGAGGATGGATTCCGATGCACTGCTGAGAGTCTGCCCGATGATGGGAACGCTCCCCGCCAAAAGCTGGCCGGTACGGAGCGAAAAGCGGTCCAGCTGGAATGCTGCAGCCCTCTGCAGGCCCAGCAGAGCCACCAGAATTTTTCCGGCCCAGCCCAGCGCCTGACGGAGCGCACTGCCGACGCCCTTGCAGAAAACGCCGAGGGCTGGTTCAGAGCTGACGCAGCAGGCCATGCTGAACATCAGATAGCAGTGGAGCAGCGGCTGAACGAAGGCCGCTGCCAGCTGAGCCAGAAAGCAGAGTGCCGTCAGCAGCGCTCCACTGGCCGCACTGCCTGCTGCTCCTTCCCCTCCCATCGTGAGGACACCGGCATAGACGGGAAGGAACCCCAACAGAAAGCTGCGCCAGCTCTCCACCTGTTCGCAAAGCTTCTGGGCTTCTTCCAGCAGACTCCCCCAGAGCAGGACGCCGCAGCCGCCTGCCGCCACCAGATCCAGCAAGGCCCCATCGGTGCATTCCCCGGCAAGAAGCCCCAGCACCGCTGTCAGCGTCAGGAACAGGAGCACTGACGTATAGCGACTTGCCGTCTGGCGCACCAGTGCGCCGAAGGATCGGGGCAGAAAGCTTTTCAGTGTTTCCCACGGTGAGGATGCCGCCTTTTCGAGGTCGATGCGGCTCTGCTGCAAATAGGGCTCCCAGAGAGAACTGCCCGGCAGAGCTGTGCTCGAAGCCGCCATCGCCGCCGGGGCCGCGAGTGCAAAGCTCGTCCACAAGAACAGTATTGCCAGACTCAAACGGAAAAGCTTGTCTCTTTTCATCCTGCGATGCTCCCTATCTTCTGGCCGATCTCTTCCAGCAGGGGCCACGCTGCCGCAAGCACCAGCACCCGGCCGGCCAGTGCCGTACACCACGCCAGCGATTCAGCCCCCGCCTCCTCGCAGAGCGAGTGGGCGTAATCGGCCAGCAGGATGATGCCTGTACACCGCAGCAGACAGGAAAAGGCGTCGCCGCCTGCCCGCTGTTCCAGTTTTGTCAGCCCGGAAAGCACGGTCTGCGCCGCTGCGCTGATTTTCCACAGCACAAGGACAACGGTTCCCATTGAGATGAACAGCCCGAAAGCCGGGGCGCTTTTCTGGAACAGGGTGTACAGCACAGCCCCCATCACCGCAAGTCCCAGCATCGTGAGGGCGCTCATAGCGCAAAGAGGGACTTGATGGTGACAAAAAGCACGCTGATCTGCTTGACCAGGATGGACAGCACCACCACCAGCCCCGCCAGTGTGGTCATCATGGCCTGGTCTTCCCGGCCTGAGCGGATGAGCAGCTGGTTGAGTACCGCCACGATGATGCCGATGGCCGCGATCTTGAAAATCAGGTCGATGTCCATACACATTCCCCCTATCTTTCATCAGAGGCAGAGGATGGCCGCCGCCAGTCCGACAGCAAATCCCAGCTTGTGACTCAATTCCAGCTGCGGGCGGGCGTGTTCCTGCGCCTGCTGCAAAAACAGCGTGAACCGCTCTTGATAAAATGCCAGCTGCTGACACTCCTGCTCTGCCTCCATCCGGCCAAGGCTCGAGAAGCACTCGATGAAACAGTCGCGTTCCGGGCGCGTCAGACCGGGCAGCGGACAAAGGCCCCGGAAGCTTTCGCCCGTGACAAGCCCCTCCTGTTTTAGTCTGCGGAAAAGCAAGGTGAGGTCCGTGTGACGATAGCTGATCTCCTGCCGGACGCGCTGCAAAAGCAAAAGCGTCTTTTCCAGCGCCGCCAGATGCCGCCGCGTATTCTGGCTGGCCGCATCCCCTGCGCACCAGCCGCAGCCCAGCCAGAACAGCGCACAGACGACTCGAAGCGTTTTCACGAAACACGCACCTCTTTCAGCTGCCCCGGCGCAGTGCGGCCTTTCAGAAGCACTGCCACATGGAGCGCACCGCACTTTTGCAGATACTGCACCTGCGGGCGGCGGGCAGCCTCTTCCCAGCTGGCGGCATGAAGTGTCGCGATAAATTCCACCCCGCTGAAAAGCCCCTGCTCCAGCGCATAAAGCTCGTCCATCCCGCCCAGCTCGTCCAACAAGATGACCTGCGGCGAGAGGGTACGCAGAGCCATCTGCACCGCCTGTCCCTTGGGTATGCCGCTGAGGATGTCGAGCGGAAGCGCCGCGCTTTCCTCCGAGGGGAATATCTCTCTCCGCTCGTCGATGACGGCCACGGCCCTATTCTGTTTTGCAAGTTCCCGGGCGACACCTCGCAGAAGGGTCGTTTTGCCGCTGTCGGGTTCCCCCATCAGGAGCATCCCGATAAATCGCTGCTGTAGAATATCCCGGAGTTTCTGTGGCAGAGGAAATTCCCGGTTCCGGCAACGCGGACATTCACCGAGCGCAGCTCCTGCAAGACGGCGCTCTGCCCCGGTGCGCAGTAAAACTGTCCGGCCAGCCCGCGCGGCACCCACAGCTGAGCGTGACATAGCCCACCGCAATTTCTGTCTCGTGGCTGTGTACCGACCCGCCGCAGAGGGTGACGAATATCTCTTCCATCTGCAAGGGCGTCAGCCGGAGCTTCTGCAAAGCAGGCAGCTCCGCCGGGCAGCAGGGCTTTCCGCCAATGGTCAACTGTACTCCACAGCCGACCCGGAGGCGTATCTCATGTACCTGTTCTGCAATGCCCGGCGGCAGGGCGCTCAAAGGCCGTGCCAGCCATGCGGGCAAAGCCCGAACAGCGCGGTAATACTCGTCCATCTTGTTTCTCCTTCGGTCTCGTCATTTTGGCTTCTTGCTCCTACTGTATGCGGCGGCAGAGTTTTAGAACGTAAAAAAGGCCCACACAGCGGGGACACCCACTGCATGAGCCTTTTGAGTCTATTCTATTTAAGCTTCCGGTTCATCCCGCAGCATGGCAAGGAATTCTTCCTCCGTCAGCACAGGTACGCCGAGGGCCTGTGCCTTGGTCAGTTTGGAGCCTGCTGCTGTGCCAGCCACAACGTAAGCCGTCTTTTTGGAGACTGAGCCGCTGGCTTTGCCGCCGTTTTTGACGATGAGAGCCTCTGCCTCATTGCGGGAGAGCGTCTCGAGGGTGCCGGTGACGACCAGCGTCATTCCCGCCAGCTTGTCGCCCTTCGGTTCGCCCTTCCAGGTCATGTTCACCCCGGCGTCAGCCAGACGATGGATAAGGTCTGTGGTGCCGTCCTTGGCGAAGAACTCTACCACGCTCTGGCCCATCACGCCTCCGAAACCGTCGATCTCGCTGATTTTTTCAATATCTGCCTCCCGGATGGCTTCCAGTGTGCCGAAGTACTCAGCCAGCAATGCAGCGGCCTTGTCGCCGATGTTGCGGATGCCGAAGCCGAACAGCAGCTTGTCAAGATTGTTCTGCTTGGAATTTTCGATGGCGTGGAGAAGATTCGTTGCGCTCTTCTCCTTGAACTTTTCCAGCGTCAGCAGCTGCTCGAGCGTCAAATCATAAAGGTCTGCCGCCGAGTGGACGAGGTCCTTTTCCACCAGCTGTGTCGCTACGGCAGTTCCCAAGCCGTCGATGTCCATTGCATCGCGGGAAGCAAATGGATGATGTTGCGCAGAGACTGGGCAGGACATTCCGGTTGACACAGCGCAGGGCAGCTTCATCCTCGAGATGGACGACCGGTGCGCCGCAGGACGGGCAGGCTGTCGGCATCCGGTAAGGCTCCGCGTTCTCCGGGTGATGGACGACGCCGATGACCTCCGGGATGATGTCGCCGGCTTTCCGCACCTGAATGGTATCGCCGATGCAGAGGCCGAACTGGCGGATGAAATCCTCGTTGTGGAGGGTCGCGCGGGCCACCGTCGTACCGGCGAGGAAGACCGGGTCGAAGCAGGCGGTCGGGGTCAATACGCCTGTGCGGCCCACAGCAACCTCGATGCTGCGCAAGGTCGTCTCCTTGACTTCGGGCGGATACTTGAACGCGATGGCCCAGCGGGGGAACTTGTTGGTAGAGCCCATCAAATCGCGCTGGGCGAAGTGATTGACCTTGATGACCGCACCATCCATGTCGAAATCGAGCTTTGAGCGGTTCTGCCCGATCTGCTCGATTTCCTTGATCGCGTCCTCAATGTCGTGGACGATGTGGTAGCGGGGAGAGACCGGCAGGCCGAGACTTTTGAGGTAATCGAGGCTTTCCGCGTGGGTAGTCAACTCCTTGCCACGCACCTGCTGGACGTTGAAAACAAAAATCGAAAGGCCGCGGCTCCCGGTGATCTTGGCGTCCTTCTGGCGCAGCGAACCGGCAGCGGCGTTGCGGGGATTCTTGAAGGGTGCCGCGCCCTGCAATTCCTGCTCGGCGCAGAGGTGCTGGAACGCCTCATGGGGCATATAAACCTCGCCGCGCACCTCGAGAAACTCAGGGGCATTTTTCAGCTTTTTCGGTATCTTTTTAATAGCCCGGACATTGGCGGTGACGTCCTCGCCTACGACACCGTCGCCGCGGGTAGAAGCACGGACCAGTTCACCGTTCTCGTACTCAAGGCTGCAAGAAAGACCGTCGATCTTGATTTCAACGACATACTCCGGCTCGATACCAGCGTCACGCACTCTGCGGTCGAAATCACGCAGTTCATCGTAGGAAAATGCATCCAGCAAACTTTCCATCTTGACAGCATGTGTCACTTTTGCGAAGCGCCCACTGGGGGTGCCGCCGACATGCTGGGTGGGCGAAGCCGGAGTGACCAACTCTGGGTACTGCGCTTCCAGCTCCTTCAATTCCCGCGTCAGGGCGTCGTATTCAAAGTCCTCGAGTTCGGGGGCGTCCTGGTCGTAATAAAGGCGGTTATTCTTCTCGATAACAGCGCGCAGTTCCTCTACGCGCTTCTTGGCTTGTTCCAGTTCCACAGTTCCACTCTCCTGCCTGACGCGGGACAGAGCGCCGCGTCTTGATTCTCTTGCGATAGTATACCACAAAACTTCGGGTTGCGTAAATATAAAAAGCGGAGCTGCACTTTCCGATGTCATGGAAAACACAGCTCCGTCGTATGTTCAAAAAATCAAATCGAAATCGTGTTGCACACGTCCACGAGGACCGGGTCAATGCTCTTGGTCATCTCGAGGGCCTCATCTACGGGGTAATCCACCAGCTCCTCACCCTTCATGCCGACGATGCGGTTATACTTGCCCTGCTCGAGCAGGCAGACAGCGTGGTAGCCCATAGCAGAAGCGTTCACACGGTCACGCAGCGTGGGAGAGCCGCCGCGCTGGACGTGGCCCAGAATGGTGGCACGGGTGTCGATACCGGTGCGGGCCTGGATCTCGTTGGCGATCTCCTGAGAGTGGCCGATGCCCTCTGCGACGATGACGATGAAGTGACGCTTGCCGGTGCGCTGGGTCTCGACGATCTTATCGAGGATGTCGCGCTGCATATCGAATTCCTTCTCGGGCAGCAGCACGGCCATAGCGCCGGAGGCGATGGCGACGTTCAGAGCAATGTAACCAGCGTTGCGGCCCATGACCTCGACCACGCTGCAGCGGTCATGGCTCTGGGTGGTGTCGCGCAGCTTGTCGATCATCTCCAGAGCAGTGTTCATAGCGGTATCGTAACCGATGGTGTAGTCGGTGCAGGCAATATCGTTGTCGATGGTGCCGGGCAGGCCGATCATCGGGATGCCGCGGTGTGCCAGCTCACGGGCGCCGCGGTAAGAACCGTCGCCGCCAATGACCACCAGCGCGTCGATGCCCAGCTCACGGCACTTGGCTGCGCCTTTATCCTGGCCCTCTTTGGTCTTGAACTCAAGGCAGCGTGCGGTGTAAAGGATGGTGCCGCCGGCAGAGATGATGTTCGAGACACTGCGCAGGTTCATTTCGAAGCACTCGCCGTTCAGCAGACCGTTATAGCCGCGCTGGATGCCGATCATGCGGAAGCCTTGTGCAGGCCGGTACGGACCACGGCACGGACAGCTGCGTTCATGCCAGGGGCGTCGCCGCCGCTGGTGAGAACACCGATCGTCTTGATTTGCTTTCCATAGAGAGATTCCCTCCAATTTGTTTCTTCACATACCACTCGGGGTGCGCGCATCCCCTTCTTCCACAGATGCGGCCCGACTCGATGCAACATATTTGCTATGGCTTGCCTTAGACAAGTATATCACAAAGTTAATCATTTGAAAACAGCGCGGGCATAATGATTGATGCACAGAAATGTCATTTTGTTGCAACATTGCGTTCACCAAGCAGACGTTTCAGCTCCTGGAACAGCAGCGGATGGCCCGAAGCATAGAGCCTCCGGGGCGCGGCGAGCTTCTGCTTGACATCCTCGAGATAGAAAATGACGGGCATATCGCCGTCGAATATCTCAAGGAGATTGATGACCTTTGCATACTCGGGGCAGCTGCGGGACGGCAGGCGGACATAGAGCCGCTGGGCGGCATCCCGCATGAGGTTGGGGCGGTTGGTCTGCGGGTGCTTGGGGTCGTAGCCCTCGATGGGCGAGATGCTCTCAGCCATCAGCTTGGAAGGCTCATCTTCACGCACGGAGAGGCGTCCCTCGATGACCACGACGGCATTCTCCTTGAGCGCATCGCGGAAAGTATCCAGTACCCGTGGGAAGACGATGACCTCCATCGTACCGGTCAGGTCCTCCACGCTGGTGAAGGCCATCATCGTGTTGGATTTGGTGGTCATCATCCGGTTTTTGACGATGGTACACACGATACGGACATGATTGCCGTCCAGCTTGTGAGCGTCCTCGCCGGTGAGCTCCTTGATGCTGTTGGACGCAAAGCGTGCCGACTGTTCCCGATAGGCGTCCAGCGGGTGGCCGGACAGATAGAGGCCGCTGACCTCTTTCTCCTGCTGGAGCAGTTCGGTGTGGCTGTACTCCGGGAAGGGCTTTATCTCGTAGCTGTCGGTGTCGGCAGTCTGAGATTCTCCGCTCATCACCGAGAACAGGTCCAGCTGTCCCTCAAGATTGCGGCGGGAGTCGCTCTCCACGCTCTTGATGATGCCGTCCACGGCTTCCACAAGGCTGTGGCGGTTGACGCCCATACTGTCGAAGGCACCCGCCTTGATAAGGCATTCCACGGCCCGGCGGTTCAGCTCAGTGCCGTGCATCCGCTTACAGAAATCATAGAGGCTCGAATAAGGCTTCTCTTTTCTCTCTTCCACGACTCGCTCGATGAGGTTGCGGCCCACATTCTTGACCGCATTCAGGCCGAAACGGATCTTGCCGTTGTCCGCCGTGAAGCCGCCGTTCGAGATATTGACGTCCGGCGGAAGCACCTTGATGCCCAGGCGGGCGCACTCGCCCGAATACTCGATGACTTTGTCGGTATTGTCAAGCACACTGGTGAGCAATGCGGCCATAAACTCGCTGGGGTAATGACACTTGAGATAAGCCGTCTGGAATGCGACGTAAGCGTAGCAGGCAGCATGGCTTTTATTGAAGGCGTAGGACGCAAAACTCGACATTTCATCGTAGATTTCGTTGGCGACTTCCTCGGAGATGCCATTGGCGACACAGCCCGGGCATTCGTGGCCCGGCTCGGTGCAGCCATGGACAAAATGCTCACGTTCTGCCTCCATCACCGCGTGCTTCTTTTTACTCATGGCACGGCGGACGTTATCTGCCTGTCCGAACGAGAAACCGGCCAGTTCACGGAATATCTGCATGACCTGTTCCTGGTAGACGATGCAGCCGTTGGTGACGTCGAGGATATGGGCCAGCTGAGGGGTCTTGTAGCTGATCTTATCCGGCTCGTGGCGGTTGCGCAGGTAGGTCGGGATGGAGTCCATCGGGCCAGGGCGGTAAAGACTGATAAGAGCGATGACGTCTTCAAGGTTCTGCGGCTGCAGACCCACGAGGACCTGTTTCATACCTGAGGATTCGAGCTGGAACACGCCCTCCGTTTCACCTTGACCCAGCATCTTATAAGTCGCTGCATCGTCATAATCCAGCTTTCGGATGGAGAAGGACGGGTCTTTTTTTCTGGATGGCAGCCTCCGCGTCCCGGATGACCGTCAGGGTACGCAGGCCGAGGAAGTCCATTTTCAGCAGGCCCAGCTCTTCGATCTCGGTCATATTGAACTGGGTGACAGGCAGGCCGTCGTTGGTGGCCAGGGGCAGATAATAATCTGTCGGTTCCGGGGTAATGACGACGCCGGCCGCATGGGTGGAGGCGTGGCGGGGCATTCCTTCAACTTTCAGCGCAGTGTCGATAAGTTCTGTGACCTGCGGGTCGCTGTCGTACATCCGCTTGAGCTCCGGTGAGACCTCCAAGGCGCGTTTCAGCGTCATTTTCAGCTCCATTGGCACCTGCTTTGCCACCACATCCACGCTCTGGTAGGGCATACCCATCACGCGGCCCACATCGCGGATAGCGTTGCGGGCGGCCATGGTGCCGAAGGTGACGATCTGGGCTACATGGTCTGCGCCGTACTTCCGGTTGACGTAGTCGATGACCTCCTGACGGCGCTCGTAGCAGAAATCGACGTCAAAATCGGGCATACTGACGCGCTCGGGGTTCAGGAATCGCTCGAAGATGAGGTTGTAGCGGATGGGGTCGATGTCAGTGATGCCTACACAGTAAGCCGCGATGCTGCCCGCGCCCGAGCCACGGCCCGGGCCTACCGGAATGCCCTGACTCTTGGCGTAGTTGATATAATCCCAGACAATGAGGTAGTAGTTGGTATAGCCCATCGACTTGACCACGCCGATCTCATAGGTCAGGCGGTCCTTATTGGACTGTGGGACGTCCGAGCCGTAGCGGCGCTCGAGGCCGTCCCAGCAGAGCTTCTCGAAAAACTCCTGATTGTCCATCGTTCGGGGCTTTGTAATATGGAATTTTGGTGTGTCCAAAGTCGAAGTCAAAATTGCACTGGTCCGCAATTTTCTGGGTGTTGGCACAGGCTTCCGGCACCATTGCGAACAAATCATACATTTCATCCGTCGTTTTGACGTAAAATTCGTCGGTCTGGAACTCCATCCGGTCGGCATCCTGAATGGTCTTGCCTGTCTGGATGCAGAGCAGAATGCTCTGCATCTTGGCGTCATCCTTCCGCAGATAGTGGGAGTCGTTGGTGGCTGCCATCGGGATGCCGGTCTCCCGCGCCAGTTTGATGAGCTGGGGCAGGACGATAGTATCCTCTTCGAGGCCGTGGTCCTGCAGTTCGATGTAGTAATTGCCCTTGCCGAACAGCTCCTGATACCACAGGGCCGTGGACTTTGCCCTCTCGTAGTCTCCCGCCAGAATGGCTTGCGGGATCTCGCCTGCGAGGCAGGCAGACAGGCAGATAAGCCCCTCATGATACTGCTCAAGAAGCTGCTTATCTACACGAGGCTTGGAATAAAAGCCCTCCACGAAGGCAGCGGACACCATCTTGATGAGGTTCTTATAGCCGGTCTCATTCTTGCACAGCAGGATCAGATGGTTGTTGCCGTCGATTTTGTTGACTTTATCGAAGCGGGTACGGGTGGCCACATAGACCTCACAGCCGATGATAGGCTTGATGCCTGCCTTTTTTGCGGCCTTATAGAACTGGACACAGCCGTACATGACGCCGTGGTCCGTGATGGCGATGGCGCTCTGACCACACTCCTTGACGCGGTCCATAAGCTGGTCGATACGGCAGGCACCGTCCAGCAGGCTGTATTCGGTATGGATGTGGAGATGAACGAAGTCTCTCCCCTGACGGTTCCCTTCGGTCACATCGCTCATGCTCCTTCCTCCTCTGTTTCAGTGTGTTCTTCGAGCCGCTGACGCAGGGCGTCGGCCAGCGCTTCCAGCTTTTTCATCCGGTGAGAAAGGCCCGATTTGCTCATGGGCGGGTCAAAGCATCCGCAGAGCGCCGCCAGCGATAAATCAGGATATTCCAGCCGCCGGGCTGCTGCCTGTTGCAGCGCCTCGGGCAGCGTTTTCAGTGCCCCCTGCTCTTCCAGAAAGCGGATGGCTTTGAGAGTCTGGGCGTTGGCACGGGCCGTCTTGCCCAGGTTTGCAGTATCGCAGTTGGTGTGGCGGTTGATTTGGTTGCGCATCTGCTTGACAGCCTTCTGAGCGCTGAGCTGGGCCGATGCCTCCGCCGCTCCCATAAAGGAAAGGATGCGCTCCACGTTGTCGCAGCTCTTGACGTAAACAAGGTTCACGCCGTTGCGGCGGGTGCGGTGGGGCGCAAACTCGTGCTCCGCCAGCAGGGCTTCGAAGTCGCGCGCAAGGTTCGTGCGGCTGGTGAGAAACTCGATGTTATACTCCTTTTGCGGGTCAGTGACCGTGCCGCTGCACAAAAAAGCTGCCCCGATGTACGCGCTGACGCACGTCTGGCAGCGAATCAGTCTGGGGTCTATCTGCAGGCTCGTCTCGGTGCCGGTGGTGCCGAAAAGCTCGTGCATCCGCGCCACCTGCTCCGGTGCGCGGATGCTGAACTCATAGACCACCCCGCTGGGACGCTGCTTCTCGATGATGTCGCCCTGTACGCCGCAGCGCGCAAACAGCTGGGAAGCCACCTGCGTCGTCAGCTCCTGTTCCGTCTGCAGCACCAGCCCACTGGCGTCGAAGTACTTGGCGAAGCAGGCAATTCCATAGGCAGCAGCGCGGACGCAGCAGTCCTTCTGCAGACTGCGCCGGGCGATCTCCTCCCTTGCCTGGGATGCAAAACTCATGATATGTTTATCCTTTCAACGGACAGAATCGCGGTGCTGGATGCCGGGCTTGTAGCCAAGCTTTTCGCAGTATTCCGCGATTTTCCGCGCAAATGTGATGGAGCGATGCTTGCCGCCGGTGCAGCCCACTGCGATGGTGAGCTGGCTTTTGCCTTCCTTGACGTAGAGCGGAAGAGCATATTCCAGAAACGATTCATAGCGCTTCAAAAGCTCCTGCGCCTCCGGGTGGCTCATGACAAAATCGACGACCTCTTCATCAAGACCTGTTTTATGCTTCAGTTCCGGGACATAAAAAGGGTTGGGCAGACAGCGGACATCCAAAACAAGATCCGCCTCCGGTGGGATGCCGAACTTGAAGCCGAAGGACATGACTGTCAGACGCATGGCGCTCTTCGCGCCGCCGTTCTGGTTGAACAGGTCGCAGATGCGCTCTTTGTTCTGCGAGGTGGAGAGCAGGCCGGTATTGATGGTATAATCTGCCGGTCTTTGAGGGGCTGCAAGATCTCGCGCTCCCTGCGGAAGGCTTCCCGGGTGGAAAGGCCGTCGGAAATGCTCATCGGATGGCGGCGGCGCGTCTCACTGTAGCGGCGCATCAGCACATCGTCCGGGGCATCAAGGAACAAGATCTCATATTCTATCCTCTGCGCGTCCAACTGAGAAAGAGCTTCTTCGATTTCTTCCGGCGTGCGGCAGCCGCGGATGTCCATACAGAGAGCCACCCGCTTGAGCTGGTTGTCACCCGCTTTCGAAAACGCTGTGATGCTGGGCAGCAGTGCCGCCGGGATGTTATCAATGCAGAAAAAGCCGATGTCTTCCAGTGCATTCATGGCGACGGATTTGCCTGCACCGGAAAGGCGCTGACGATGAGAAGATTCATTTTGCACGCCTCTTTCTTTTATGCTTCCACCACACGAATTTCTTTTTCGAGGTCGTAGCCGGTCTTTTCTTTCACGATGGCACGCACCTCATCGCACAGAGCCAGCACATCTGCATAGGTCGCTCCACCCAGATTGACCACAAAGCCGCAGTGCTTGTCACTGACGGCTGCGCCGCCATGGCGGTAGCCCCGCAGACCGCACTGGTCGATGAGGGCTGCCGCAAATGCGCCCACCGGCCGCTTGAAGGTGCTGCCGGCGCTGGGCTTGTCGAGAGGCTGTTTGTCTTTGCGGCGGGCCATCAGGTCGTCCATCCTGGCGCGGATGTCGGCGGCATTGCCTCTTGCAAGGTGGAACTTTGCCGAGAGGATGCAGCCGCCGTTTTCTTCGAAAATGCTGTGGCGGTATCTGAGGTCGAGCTGTTCTGCCGGTATCTCAACGGTCTCCCCTTCTGTGGTCAGATACCGCACGGAGACCAGCACGTCCTTCATCTCGCCGCCGTAAGCTCCGGCGTTCATGTAGACAGCTCCGCCCACCGTACCCGGGATGCCGTAGGCGAACTCAAGACCGGTGAGGCTGTTTTCCAGCGCCGTCATGCAGAGCGACGAGAGCATCTTGTCTGCACCGACAACGACAGCATCGTAAGTCAGGGCCGGATCTTTGCCCGGGAAACAGATGTTTTCAAGAATACCGATCGCGCTCTTCATGGCCGATACATTGATGACAGCTCCCCGGTAGCCTGCATCCTCAAACAGGATGTTGCTACCGTTGCCCAGTAGATAATATTTAACATTTGCTTCCTTCGCCAGCTTGATGGCGGCGCAGAGCTGCGCCTCATTTTCCGGCAGGATAAAGACATCTGCCGGGCCGCCGATGCGGAAAGTGCAGTGTGCGCTGAGCGGCTCGTTTTCTTTGTATGCAATGCCCGCAGCGGACAAAGCCTGTTTCAATCGTTCCATTCGTTCTCCCTCTATCGGTAGAAAATCAGTCCATCGTGTCGTTCAGGCCCAGACGGATGAGCAGCTCCTTGGCGGCGTTATAACCCATCTTCTTCTGGCGGTTATTGATAGCCGCCGTTTCCAGCACGACTGCGAGGTTACGTCCGGGCGAAACGGGGATGATGGTGCTGGGGATGTTGACGCCCAGAATGTCATAATACTCGCTTTCCAAGCCGGTGCGCTGATAGTTTTTGGTGGGGTCCCATGCTTCCAGCTGGACGACGAGGTCGAGGCTTTCACTCACCTTGACCGCGCCCACACCGAACACGCGGGCCACGTTGACGATGCCGATGCCGCGCAGCTCAATGAAGTGGCGGATGTTTTCCGGCGCAGTACCCATGATTTGACGGTTGGAGACCTTGCGCAGCTCCACGGCATCGTCGGCGACGAGGCGGTGACCGCGTTTGACCAGCTCGATGGCCAGCTCGCTCTTGCCGATGCCGCTGTCGCCGAGAATGAGGATGCCTTCACCGTAAACTTCCACCAGCACGCCGTGGCGGGTGATGCGGGGAGCCAGTTCAAGGTTCAGCACGCTGATGAGGCTGCCCATCATGGTGCAGGTCGTCTCGTTGGAGCGCAGCAGGGCTACCCCGTGCTGCTTTGCAAGCTCCTGCATCTCCGGGAAGGGTTCCAGCTCCTCGTTGCGGCAGAGGATGACGGCCGGAGGCTGCTGGCGGAACAACTGGTCAAGGCGCTCACGGCGCTTTTCCGCCGTAAGACCGGCCAGAAAGTTCATCTCCGCAAGGCCCATGATCTGTAAGCGCAGCTTATCGAAATAATCGTAGTAACCGGCCAGAAACAGGCCGGGACGGTTGACCTCTGCGATCTCGACGCTGATCTTATCCAAATCGCAGGGCGTATAGATAACCTCGAGGCTGACCTTCTCGACCAGCCGCTTGAGCGAAACGGAGAAATTCCCCATTCGTTTTTCCTCCTGCATCCTCTGTGCTCTGCCATACCAAAAGGCAACACAGTTTATCCTTTTTTATATTATAATCGAGACGGGCGGCAAAAACAACAATTCTTTCAGGAATCTTTTCTGGTTTTGCGCCAGCGCTTGCATCCGGGGGCCAAAACCATATAATAGGAGGCAGGGATAGAGTTTACTTTACATGAGTTTTACATTTCGCCGGTTTCCGATTTTACATTCCACTCGTATACTCATAATCAGGGATAGGACCGGTGAAATCCCGTGCAGGTCGTGTAAAAAATTAAGACATGATCCTGCACGGGTCCTCTACGGCCGCTGTCGATGTATAAACGCAAGCTTCAACAAGTGAGGAGTAAAACATGACTCTATTCAATGTCTTTTCTCTGCTGGGCGGTCTGGCTCTGTTCCTGTTCGGCATGGACATCATGGGCAAAGCCCTTGAGAAACAGGCCGGCGGCCATCTGCAGAAGATCCTGAGCAAACTGACGGATAACCCCCTCAAGGGATTCTTCCTCGGTCTGTGCGTGACCGCCATCATCCAGAGTTCCAGTGCTACCACCGTCATGGTGGTCGGCTTTGTCAACAGCGGCATCATGGAGCTGCATCAGGCCATCGGCATCATTATGGGCAGCAATGTGGGTACCACTGTCACCAGCTGGCTGCTGAGTCTTTCCGGCCTGCAGGGCGACAGCATCTGGATCCAGATGCTCAAGCCACCTCCTTCAGCCCCATACTCGCCTTCATCGGCATTCTGCTCTATATGGGCAAGAATGAGAAGAAAAAGGGCATCGGAACTATCCTCATTGGCTTTGCCATCCTGATGACCGGCATGACTACCATGTCCAATGCCGTCGAGCCCCTGCAGGGTGAGGCATGGTTCACCAACTCTTCGTCCGCTTCTCCAATCCCCATCCTCGGCGTTCTGGTGGGCGCACTGGTCACCGGCATCATCCAGAGTTCCAGCGCCAGCGTTGGCATCCTGCAGGCGCTGAGCGCTACCGGCGTCATCACCTACGGCAGCGCTATCCCCATCATCATGGGTCAGAATATCGGCACCTGTGTCACCGCGCTGATTTCTTCTGTGGGCGCAAATAAGAATGCCCGCCGTGCCGCCATGGTCCACCTCTACTTCAACATCATCGGTGTCACGGTCTTTCTGGCCGGTTTCTACGGTCTGAACGCCGTGGTCCACTTTGATTTTGTGAACGAGACCATCGCCGCCTGGGGCATTGCTGTGGTCCACTCCGCCTTCAACATCGCGGCCACCCTCATCCTTCTCCCCTTCGCAAACGGTCTGGAAAAGCTGGCCATCCTCACCATCCCCGACGACGCCGAAAAAGAGAGCTTTGCTCTGCTGGATGAGCGTCTGCTGAACACCCCGGCTGTGGCCGTGGCCCGCGCCCACTCTGCTACAGCTGACATGGCCGAGCTGGCCCGTGTGGGCGTCATGCAGGCCATGAGCCTGACCCACACCTGGGATGATACGCTGGCCCAGAAAGTCCGGGATGAGGAGAGCAAAGTTGACCAGTACGAAGATGCTCTCGGCACCTATCTGGTCAAGCTGTCCAGCCGTGAGCTGAACCATGCGGACAGCCAGAGCGTGAATACTCTGCTCCACACCATCAGCGATTTCGAGCGCATCAGCGACCATTCCGTGAACCTTCTGGAATCCGCACAGGAGATGCACACCAAGGAGATCAACTTCTCCACCGACGCCCGCGAAGAACTGCAGGTGCTTGAGGACGCCGTGCAGGACGTGCTGAACCGCACCACTGACGCCTTCCGCAAGGATGACCTGCATCTGGCAAGCAAGATCGAACCTCTGGAGACCGTCGTGGACGAGCTGGTGCGTGCCATCAAGGCACGGCACGTCGCCCGCCTGCAGGCCGGCAGCTGTTCCATCGAGTATGGCTTCGTGCTGGAAGACCTGCTGACCAACTACGAGCGCGTCTGCGACCACTGCAGCAACGTGGCAGTTGCCCAGATCGAGGTGGCACAGGACAGCTTCGACACCCACGCCTACCTCAACGATCTGCGCAGCGGCCATGCCTCCACCAAGGAGAGCGAGCAGTTCCAGCGCCGTCTGAACCGCTACCGTGAGCGCTATCTCTTCCCCGACGAAAACGTCACCGAAACGGAGGACAAACAGGCATGATCTATATCGTAGAAGACGATTCAGCCATCCGTGAATTAGAACAGTATGCATTGCAGTCCAACGGCTACGAGGCCGTGGGCTTCGAGTCCTCAGAACCCTTCTGGCAGGCCGTCCACACTACGCCGCCGGAACTGGTCATCCTGGACGTGATGCTCCCCGGTGAGGACGGCTTCTCCATCCTGAAAAAGCTCCGCGCCGCCCCTTCCTGCGGCGTCTGCCCATCATCATGATAACAGCCAAGTCCAGCGAGCTGGACACCGTGCGCGGCCTCGACTGCGGCGCAGACGACTACATTACCAAGCCCTTTGGCATCATGGAGTTCCTGAGCCGGGTGCGGGCAGCCCTCCGCCGGGCAGAGCCCGAGGCACGGCCCAACGTCTACAGCTTCCGGGAGATCCTGCTGGACAATGCCCGCCACAGCGTCACTGTCAGCGGCGCACCGGTGGAGCTGACTTACAAAGAATACAGCCTGCTCCGCCTGCTGCTGGAAAACACCAACCTTGTCGTCACCCGCGAGACTATTTTGCAGGTGGTGTGGGGTACTGACATCTCGGTGGAGAGCCGGACCGTGGATATGCACATCCGCACCCTGCGCAAAAAGCTGGGCGACGCCGGAAAGTACATCTGCACAGTACGGAAAGTGGGCTACAAGCTGACGGACAGCGAGGAGGAGCTCGAGCAATGAAACCACGCAGCATGGAAGAAAAAATAAGCTATCTGCTATTTCTGATGGGATTTGCGGGGCTGGTGTGTACCGCTGCACTCTGCATCTTTGTGTTCCACAAGGCGTTCCGGGAGCAGGCTTGGACAGCCCTTGAGCGGGAAGCCGACCTTGTGGCTGCCGGCTGTGCGCAGGTGGACGCCCCCAGCCAGCTGGAAACTTATGTGGACGGCTCGCTGCGCATCACTCTCATCGCCTCGGACGGCAGTGTGCTTTTTGAGTCGGCCACCAACCAGCCGATGGAGAACCATCTGAGCCGCCCCGAGATACAGCAGGCCATGAAGAGCGGTGTGGGCCGCGACTGCCGCGACTCCCAGACTCTGGGCTATGAGACTTATTATTATGCCATGCTGCTGACGAACGGAGACATCCTCCGGGTGGCGCAGGACTCTGAGACTATCTGGTCGATTTATGACGCCGCTCTGCCTGCCATCGTGCTGAGCTGTTTCCTGATGATGGGCGCAGCCGCTATCATTGCCGGACTGCTGACCAAGAGCCTTGTCCAGCCTGTGCTCAAGATGACCGATGACCTCGACCACATCCAGGAGAATGTCCCCTACAAGGAGCTTATCCCTTTGCCGAGAGTATCCACTCCGACCGGATGCTGCGGGAAAATAACGAGAAAATGCGGCAGGAGTTCACGGCCAATGTCAGTCACGAGCTAAAAACGCCTCTGACCAGCATCTCCGGTTATGCAGAGCTCATCGAGACCGGCATTGCAAAACCCGAGGATACGCCGGGTTTTGCCCGCAAGATCCATGTAGAGGCCAGCCGGATGATCCAGCTGGTCAACGATATTCTGCAGCTCTCCCACCTCGACAATGTGAGCGAGACGGGTGCTGCGCCTGCAATGGAAACGGTCGATCTGTTGGATGTGGCCCGCGAGTGCGTGGAGCGCCAGAAGGTCAACGCCCGGCACTCCTATATCTCCCTGACCTACCTCGGCGAAAGCGCCCTGTGACAGGCAGCCGCGCCCTGCTGGATGAGCTGTGCCAGAACCTCTGCGACAACGCCATCCGCTACAACCGCCCTGGCGGAAAAGTCCAGATCATCACGCTTGCACCCGGGACGGTCACTGCACCCTGACCGTGAAGGACAACGGCATCGGTATCCCGAAAGAGGCGCAGACCAGCGTGTTCGAGCGCTTCTACCGGGTGGACAAGAGCCGCAGCAAAGCCACTGGCGGCACCGGTCTGGGTCTGGCTATCGTCAAACACATCGCCCGCATCCACAACGCCCGCATCAAGCTGGACAGCGTTGTGGACGAGGGTACCACCATCACCGTGATCTTCGAAACGGCTTCTTAAAATTTCATGAGCTTCACTCTGCCCGAATTTCCGGGCAGACGTTTTTTGTTGTAAGCGCAAAATAACCGTCACGCAGCGCTTGATGCGCACCGAGTCCGGAGATGTCCAGTCCCAGCGTCCAGCAGCGGCGGACGGTGTCCGCACAGAGAGCTTCCAGTTCTGCTTCGGCGTCGGCAGGCAGTGCATTGCGTGAGAGCGCGTTCACCCGGAGAAGGAAGCGCTCCCCTTCCCGCTCCACGCCGCAGAAAGTCCGGCGCAGGCGAAGCGGCCCGGCTTCCAGCGCAAAGCGATGCTCCCCTGTATCCGTCCAGCTTTTGCCCTGCAATAAGAGCGCCATTTCCGTCTGGGACTCGGTCAGCTGGCCGGTCTGTTCAGGGGTAACAACAAGGGCTTCGGGCCTGTAATGTGCATCCTCGTCTTCCAGCTCCACGACAGGCAGGATGAAGCCGCTGCTCTGCTGATAGAGCCGGGGCGCGGCCGGGGCAGCGTTTTTGATGCATTGCAGGAGATTTTCAGGCAGGACGTCTGATTCATCGGCCCGCTCTTTCAGTATCTCTACCGAAAAACTTCTCCCAAACACACGGGATGCCAGCCGCCCGTAGGGTCGATGGAGAAACAGTTCTTCACAGGCAGACAGCGTTAGCCGTACCGAATCCTGTCCGGCCAGAAGATATTCGCAGAGCCTCCAGTCCGCCCGCTGGGGCAAGGCTTCCTCAGCGGCAGAAATGGCAGAAGAAAGCTTGGGCCTCGGCCAATACAGAGGCGGATGGCAGCTTCAGCTCGGAGGAATCGGCGGAAGCACCGGGAACTGGTACAGCAGGCCCACCGTCCAGCTGTCACCGTTCGTCTCGACGAGAAGGGCGCGTATCATGCTTTTTTCGGTGTTGTCCCAATGCAAAAAGAGGCAGAGCCAGACGACAAGGACGCCTGCAGCCATCAGCCGCAGCCAGCCCCGGCGGGTCATCGTGCAGCCTCCGCATTTACAGGCCCTTCGGCAAGGCGCTCACAGAGCAGCCGGACGGCACGGACGATAAAGCCGAAGCGGAAAATCGCCGCCGCCAGCCAGAGGAGCAGGAACGCGGCATCAAAGCGGGAGATGCCGCCGAAGCTCCACGCCCGCAGCAGCTCATAGCCCGGGTAAGCCTGCGGTGCGCCGAAAAGAAGGGCCAGCCCCAGCGCATAACCTGAGGAAATGACGCAGCGATGATTGGAAGCCACACGACAGGCTTTTTGCTGATTTTCGCATTATTTTTGCTCCTACAGAGAAGCGGAAAGGAGAAATATTCCGGATAAAAAGGGGTATCTGGAAGCACAAACGAATGTGCCGTCTCACCTGTCACGAGCACCTGCCATTGCAGCTGTCTGGCCAGCCCCAGTACACAGAACACGATGCCCAGCACTACGAGCCACCCGAGGACGGAGGCCATCCGGTCATACAGCTCACAGCCGAGGCTCCACCCTGCCCAGAGAAAGAACGGCAGCAGACCGATGAAGGCCATAGACGCAAACTGTTCCCAGCAGGCTTGTTGGAGCATTGCAGCCGTCCGGACAAGCTCAAAAAGATACCAGAGCAGAAAGACGGCACAGATGCACTTTCCTGCAAAGCCCGGGCGGTTCAGACGGGAGGCGTTGACCGAAGCAAGCGCTGCAAGGAGCACGAAGGCCGCTGCCGCCAGTACATTGCTCAGCAGGACGGCGCGGACGGAGCCGGTCTGCCCTGCCCCGAAGATGGCGCGGCCCAGCTCTGCCGCCGCGACGCTGAGTGTCAGCGTCTGGGCCGAGAATGTCTGTTTTGCCGCATTCAGGACCCCCTCCTTTGCCAGATGGTGAATGGGCGGCGGGACAGCGTTCGATAGTTGCGGCGGACGACGCCGTCACCCGAAAAGACTGCGCCCGAAAGATAGGACACCCCCATCGCGGAGATGGACGTCAGTGCGGCCAACACGCCCAAAGCCGCACAAACCAGACCTACCGGCCCGGCCAGACCGGCGGCCAGCGTAACGCCCAATCGCAGCAATGTGGCCGGTTCGTACAGCGATGGCGTCACAAAAACTGAGATGGCTGTGATGCTGGCTACGAGGATGACCGGCGTGCTCAGCAATCCGGCCCCGATGGCGGCGTCACCGATGATGAGCGCTGCCACAAGGCTCACCGAGTGGCCAGCGTCTGGGGCATCCGAAGCCCGGCCTCCCGGATGATCTCCAACAAGATGATGACCAGCAGCATCTCGGCAAAGAGCGGCAGAGGCGTCGCCTTTTCTGCCGCCGCGATTTTGAATAATAACTGCGGTGGGATGAGCTCGCAGATAGACCGCCAGACAGACAAAAACGCCTGGCAGGAAGATGCTGAGATAAAATGAGCCATATTTCAGGACACGCAGGAACGACGAAAAAACTGCCGTGGTGGCGTAGTCGTCGAGGCAGTCGAAGTTCTCGCAGAAAAGGGACGGCAGCACCAGCGCCGAGGGCTGCCGTTGACAAGGATGATGATTTTCCCCTCACAGAGCTTTGCGGCGGCGGAAGCCGGGCGCTCGGTATAGCTCACCGGGGCAAACAGCCGCCACTTGGCTGGGAAAAGCCACGGTACAAAGTAGCTGGAATCCAGCAGGCCCTCCGGCTTTGCCTCCTGGAGCGTCCGGCGTATCCGCGCCACTGCCGTCTTGCTGGCCTTGTCTTTGCAGTAGCAGATGGCATATTCGGTCTTCATGGCACAGTCAGCCTGTGCGGTCTCCATCACGAGAGTGTCGGTACGGATGAGGCGGCGCAGTAAACTCAGGTTGACCCGCAGCAGGTCGGCAAAGCTCCCGGGAACCACGAAGGTTTCCTTCCCCGGAGGGCTCTTCCACCGAGCGCGATTTCAGCCCCTGAACCGAGAAGACAAGCCCCTTTTTGCACCCGTCCAGCAGAAGCACGGCCATGCCGGCGGTCATGCGGCGGATGAGGTCGTCCATGTCCTTGACCGGGCCGTCCTCGGCGGGCAGACCGGAGTGATGCATCAGAAGCTCATACACCTGCGTACCGCTGTGAGGCATCCGCTCCGGCTCGAGGCTGGGCGTATGACGGGTGGCAGCGTCCAGTAAAAGCGACCAGAGTGACTCGAGGCTGGCCATATTGTCGAAAAGGACGATGGCCCCCGGGCAGTGATAAAGCTCAATGCGCTTGGCATAAAAATCCGCCGAAGCGCCAAACCTAGCGTTGAGCGCCGCCAGATTTTTTCCAGCGACGAGGAAAGCTGCAGCATACGGTATCCCCCTTTGCCTGCCAGTATTCCCTCGCCGGCGGCGCTTATTCAACCCACAAGGAGGGCCTTCTCGTGAAGCTTCTGATTTTCCGTACTTTGCTCATCTATCTCTGCGTTCTGTTTGCCATGCGGCTGATGGGCAAGCGTCAGCTGGGCGAACTTCAGCCCGAAGAGCTGGTATCCACTATCCTCATCTCAAATCTGGCGTCCATCTCCATCGAGTCGGAAGAAGTGCCGGTGACGGCCAGCCTCATTCCCCTCTTCCTGATCGCGGCTTTGGAGCTGCTGGGGTCGGCGCTGAGCTTCCGCAGCCAGAAATTTTTCAACCTGATGTCGGGCCGCCCCAAGACGGTCATCTTAGACGGACAAATCGACCAGAACGCTCTGCGCACTCTCCGGCTGACGACTGCTGATTTGATGGAAGCGCTGCGTGGCAAAAACATCTTCGATCCCCGAGACGTCTCCTACGCCGTAGTGGAGACGAATGGCAGTCTTTCGGCGGCACTGCGCCCCGAAAAAGAGACCGCTACCCTCGCCGACTTACAGCTGAAAGTGGAGCACAGCCATGCGACCATCCTTTCGTGCTGGATGGGCAGGTGCTCGAGGAAAATCTGCACTGGTGCGGCAAAGACCGGGATTGGCTCGAACGGACGGCGCAGGCCAACACCCTACTGCCGGAGGAAATTCTGCTTTTAGTGGGCAACGAGACGGAAGACTATTTTCTGCTGAAAAAAGAGAGCCGCCGCAAGGGCAGCTCCCGGTGAGAGGTGTGGGATGAAGCGAATTTATGCGTGTCTGTGCATCGTGGCAGTGCTGCTGGGTGTGGCCTTTTACAGCAGTTGGCGGGTGCAGAAGTTTGCAGAGGATATTTCGGACGACATCGACGACGCGATGGAGGCTATCCGGGACGAGGACCTCCCTTCCGCGCGGCAGGCACTGGCCGAGGGCGCTGAACTCTGCGACAAAATGCGGGAAGGGATGAATCACCTGCTCCGCACGCAGGACTTCACGGAACTGGAAGCCGCCCTTCGCGCCGCGGACGGACATCTCGAACTGAGCGCCCCCGAGGAAGCATTTGGTGAACTGCGCCGGGCGCAGGTTCAGGTGGAGACGCTGGAATGGCTGTCGCGGAGGCTTATATAATTAAATCGTTCAGACGTGGTTATATTTCGTGTAATCCATATTATTCGAAATATAGTCATTCTGTTCTAGTCCAAAATCAGTCTTATAAGAAGGATTTATTTATAGTTATTTCGCGTTTTTTGTTTTATCACCGATATTTTATAGTGTAATAATTTTGTCTTGTGTAAATTCACATCGGTGGTTCCAAGCTATATGATTTTTTATATAGTGCGAAATCATTCCCCCTCGTTTGCCTCCTGCCACGATAAAAAGCACATGCCCCCAAGCTGGCAAAGGACCATCCACAACAGTTGTTTCGCGCTGTTCGGCCATGCCACATCGATGAAGCCCGCCAGGCATGAAGGCACAAAAAATCACCCCATCCCCTGCCCTGCGGCAGAGAATGGGGTGCTCGTGCTTTTTACACTTTACTTCTTACGGTCGCCCATCAGCTTTTTCAGCTCATTGAAGAAGCTTTCGACGTCCGCAAACTGCTGATAGACCGAGGCAAAGCGGACATAGGCCACCTCGTCGATTTTCTTCAGTTCCTGCATGGTCAGCTCACCGATGCGCACACTCGTCACCTCGCGGTCATAGGTGCTCATCAGGGTCTGCTCGATGCTGCTGACGGCGCGTTCCAGAGACTCGTAGCTCACCGGACGCTTGGCGCAGGCCCGAAGCATCGCGTTGAGCAGCTTCTGCCGGTCGAACGGCTCACGGGAGTTATCCTTTTTGATGACGATGAGCGGCACCGTTTCCACGACCTCGTAGGTCGTGAACCGCATATGGCAGTTCAGGCACTCCCGGCGGCGGCGGATGCGCTCGCTGTCTTCGGTAGGGCGGGAGTCGATGACTTTGGATTCCTCAGCGCCACAATAGGGGCATTTCATGGTCGTTCCTCCTAGATTCGGGACAGATTTGCATCAGGATAGAAGCTCAGTTTTTCTTTGCGCCCTTGCGCTCGCTCCAAGCCACCCATGCGGAAGTGGAGACACACAGCGAAGTGTACACGCCGCTGAGCATACCCATCATCAGGGGGAAGGCAAAGGTGAAGATGCTGTCCAGACCGTACAGTTTGGAGACGATGCACATCACACCCAGAGCCATCACCGTGGTGACGGTGGTGATGATCGTGCGGCGGGCAGACTGGTTGACGGAATGGTTGACCAGCTCTTCGAAGCTGGCCTTCTTGCCCAGCAGGCCGCGGTTCTCACGGATACGGTCGTAGACGACGACGGTATCGTTGATGGAGTAGCCGAGGATGGTGAGCATGGCGGCGATGAAGTTGCCGTCCAGCGGGGCGCGCAGCAGCACGAAGGTGCCGAACACCACCATCAGGTCATTGAGCAGGGCCAGAACAGCCATCATGCCGCCGGTGAGGCCGCCGATATTCTTGAAGCGGTAGGCGATGTAGGCGAGGATGAGCACCAGTGCGAACACCACGGCCACCAGACTCTTCTGGAGGAATTTGGTACCCATTGCGGCGCTGACATTGCTCAGAGAGAGCTGTGCAAAGGAGTTATCCGGGTAGCTCTCATTCAGGGAGTCCAGCAAGGTCTGCACTTCGTCGGTGGTGACAGTTTCGGTGCCGGGCATCGAAATTTTCAGGGTCTGCTCCCCTGTCGCGACGTTCTCGCCGGTCTGCAGGGTCAGGCCGTTGCTGCCCAGCGCTTCGGAGGCGGTCTTCTGGACGGCAGACATCTCAAAGCTGTTCTCGTAGCTCAGGGTGATCATCGCACCACCGGTGAACTCGGTGTCCAGATGGACGCCCAGCACCACAGCGCAGAGGACGATAGCTGCCATCAGGCAGGCGGAGAAGGTCAGGAAGCGCTTGCGCAGGCCAACGAAGTTGACCTGCTTCTTCTCTGCCGGGATCTTGCCGGGAGCATCGGCACCGTAGAGGCGGGGGTCACGCAGAGCCTTGATAGCGGCAGCGCCCCGGATCATGGTACGGGTGGCGAAGATACCGAACACGAAGTTGAGCAGCACGCCGGTGAGCAACGTGTAACCGAAGGCGTAGATGGTGCCTGCGGTCGAGGGGCCGAAGGCGAAGAAGACGAAGTGCAGGGCCTTGGCGAAGAAGCCGTCAGACGGGCCGAAGGCACCCATCAGCACGATGGCGACGATGACGATGGTCACGTTGCGTCGATGATGGGAGTCAGGCGCGGGCGAAGCCGCTCTTGAGAGCGCCGTCGAGGCTCTTGCCGCTGCGCAGCTCTTCCTTGATGCGCTCGGCCGTGATGACGTTGGCGTCAACGCCCATGCCGATGGCAAGGATGATGCCTGCGATGCCGGGCAGGGTCAGGGTGAAGCTCTCAAACACCGGGAAGTAACCGGAGACGAAGGCCAGCGTAGCCGCCACCTGACCGGCCAGAGCGATGCAGGCCAGGAAGCCGGGCAGACGGTACAGAGCCGTCATCAGCACCACGATGAGGGCAAAGGCGATGACGCCGGCCAGCACCATGGCGCTCAGGCTGTTCTCGCCCAGACTCGGGCTGATGGTGGAGTAGCTGTCCACCGTCAGCGCAAAGGGCAGAGAGCCGGAGTTGATCTGGCGGGCCATCTTGACGACGTCCTCCTGCGTGAAGGGGTTCGACGCAGAACTGGTGATGATGGCAGAGCCGTCGGTGATGGCGGCGTTGACGTTGGCGGTGCTGACATTCTCGTCGTCCAGCCAGATGCTGATGGTGCCGCCGGTCTGATACAGGCGGGTGGTCGCGTCGCCGAATGCCTTGGCGCCCTCATCGGTAAACTTGAGCGCCACATAGTACTCGGAGCTGCTGCCGTTGACGGGGCCATACTGGGCAGCTGCGCTCTCCACCATCGAGCCATCGAGGACGAGCTCACCGTCTGCACTGCTCCCCTCGCGGAAGGTCAGATAGGCGGTGGTGCCGATCTCCTCAATGGCGGCTTCGGGGTCGAACTCCGTCTCGCCCGACTGCCACGGGAACTCGAGGATGAGGCTGTCGGAGTTATTGTCCACATACAGCTCATAGTCGGTCACGTTGAGGGCGACCAGACGGTTCTCGATGACCAGCTGAGCTGCCTCGAGCTGGTCGTCGGTGGCGTCGTAGCCGTCAGAGGGGACGAAGGTGACGTTGACGCCTCCCTTGATGTCCACACCGAAGCGGATGTCTTTCGCGCCCTTGATGTAGGTGGTGGTCACATCACCGTACTTGACTGCGACGCCAAAGAATGCCGTATAGACGAACGCCGCGATCAAAAGCACAGTGAGGACAAGTTGCCATGCTTTGCCTTTAGTTTTCATATGAATCGGGAAACCTCCAAATATAATAAGAAGCTGTTTTCATAACCATTGCACACCGCCTGAACTGCCTTTTGGCGCACTCTGGCTATGAAACAACTTCCAAATCCCCGCTGCGCCGTCAGAGCGGCAGCACAGCGGGGATCTTGTGCGATGAATCAGGCTTTCTCAGCCAGCAGCTTCTCGACTGCGGCCAGACGGACGCAGACACAGAGCAGGTCGGACGCAGTCTCCACTTCGTCCAGGCTGGGATAAGTGGGCGCGATGCGCAGATGGGCATCGTCCGGGTCCTTGTGGTAAGGGTAAGCGGAGCCTGCGCCGGTGAGGGTCAGGCCGCAGTCCTTGCACAGCTGGGCCACACGCTTGGCGCAGCCGGGCATGACATAGAGGCTGATGAAGTAGCCGCCCTTGGGGTTCGTCCAGTGGCGATGTCGCCGCAGGGAGTCAGCTCCTCGTTGAAGGCCGTCTTGACGGCATCAAAGCAGGGTACCAGACGGCGGCGGTGCTTTGCCATGTGGGCCAGAACGCCTTCCTTGTTCTTGAGGAAGCGGACGTGACGCAGCTGATTCATCTTATCATAGCTGATGATCATGACCGAGAAGCGCTTGCAGATGTACTTCATCATAGCTTCGCTGCAGGCCAGCGCAGAAACGCCTGCGCCCGGGAAGGTGATCTTGCTGGTAGAGGTGAACATGAAGACGCGGTCCTCAGTGCCGTACTTCTTGCACTCGTTCAGCAGGACAGGAGTCTCGATGATCTCGTCCGTCAGGTGGTGGACGATGTAAGCCTCATCCCAGAAAATTTTGAAGTCGGGAGCAGCGGTCTTCATCTTGGCGAAGCGGTCGATGGTCTCGTCACTGTAGGTGTAGCCGTCGGGGTTGGAATACTGAGGCACGCACCAGATACCCTTGATGGTATCATCCTCAGCTACCAGCTTCTCAACAACGTCCATATCAGGGCCGGTCGGAGTCATGGGAACGCTGATGAGCTCGAAGCCGAACTCCTCGGTGATGGCGAAGTGGCGGTCATAGCCGGGTACCGGGCAGAGGAACTTGCGCTTCTCTACCTGAGACCAGGGACAGGGAGACTCGGGGAAGCCGAAGCAGTAGCCATAGAGATGAGGTTGTACATGATCTGCAGGCTGGAGTTGCCGCCCACAAAGACTTCCTCAGGCTTGACACCCATCACGTCGCCGAACAGCTCACGGGCCTCGTGCAGGCCCTCAAGGTCGCCGTAGTTGCGGGCATCGGTGCCGGCGTCGGTGGTGTAATCGGTCATCTGCAGCAGACCCATTGCCAGGTCCATCTGGTGAGGGCCGGGCTTGCCACGGGCCATATTCAGCTTCAGGCCCATTGCCTGAAATTTCTTGTACTTTTCTTCCAGAGCTGCCTTCTCAGCAGTCAGTTCGTCGCGGGTCATCTCAAAATAATTTGCCATAACACACACTCCTTTATCGTACTTTCTGTTTCCCACAAAATGTCCGGCGCTGCCATCCGCAGAGCAGTCCCATGCCAGTGGACCGTCCCGGTATTCCCCTCGCAGTTCCAGACTTTTATAGTTTACTACAAATTGGTCTCGGAAACAAGTCAGATCGCACAAAAAAGCCCCGCCAAAAAGCAAAAAGCTTTCAGCGGGGCTGCTCTTCCCTACTGTGCGCTGACGCTCAGCTCAGGGAAGTCTGACTCTTATAGCGCTTGCGCACCGCACCGTACTCCATGTGCGCTTCGCCGCCCTCCACGGTGTCCTCGTCGATGGTGACGCGGATGATGGTGGGGTCGTTCGGCACATCGTACATGATGGGCATGAGGATGTTCTCCATCACGCTGCGCAGACCGCGGGCGCCGGTCTTGCGCTCAATGGTCTTGCGGGCGATGGCATGGAGGCCTCGTCGGTGATGTCCAGCTCCACATTGTCCATCGACAGCAGTTCTTTATACTGCTTGACCAGACTGTTGCGGGGCTCCTTCAGCACGCGCACCAGTGCATCCTCGTCCAGGTCGTCCAGCACGGTGATGACCGGCAGACGGCCGATAAGCTCGGGGATGAGGCCGAACTTGACGAGGTCGTGGGGTTCGACCTTCCGCAGCAGGGCCTTTTCAGCCTCGCTGGAGTTATCCTTCAGCGCACTGCCAAAGCCCAGTGCGGACTTGTCGGTGCGGCGGAGGATATACTTATCCAGACCGTCGAACGCACCGCCGCAGATGAAGAGGATGTTGGTGGTGTCGATTTGGATGAACTCCTGCTGGGGGTGCTTGCGGCCGCCCTGCGGGGGGACATTGCTGACGGTGCCTTCCAAGATCTTCAGCAGAGCCTGCTGCACACCTTCACCGCCCACGTCGCGGGTGATGGAGGGATTCTCACTCTTGCGGGTGATCTTGTCGATCTCATCAATATAGATGATGCCGATCTGAGCCTTCTGGACGTCGAAGTCTGCGGCCTGGATGAGCTTGAGCAGGATGTTCTCGACGTCCTCGCCCACATAGCCGGCCTCCGTCAGGGTGGTGGCGTCTGCGATGGCGAAGGGAACGCCCAGCATCTTGGCCAGCGTCTGGGCCAGCAGGGTCTTGCCAACACCAGAGGGTCCCAGCAGCAGGACGTTAGACTTCTGCAGTTCAACGTCTGCGCCCTTGCCGCTCAGGATGCGCTTATAATGGTTGTAGACCGAGACGGCCAGCACACGCTTGGCCTCGTCCTGACCGATGACATACTGGTCCAGACCCTCCTTGATCTCTGCGGGGTCTTGATGTTGATGGCGAGATCATCTGCGGGCTGGATACGCGCCCGGCTGGCGCTGCCGCGGCTGGGGCGGGAGCTGTTGCTGCCCGGATGATCCGGCTTGTCCGAGAGCAGGTCGGCGCAGAGGCCGATGCATTCGCTGCAGATGTTCACGCCGGGGCCGATGATCATCCGTTCCACTTCGTCCTGATGTTTGCCGCAGAAGCTGCAGACCAGATCCTTTTCGTTTTTATCTCTGCCGGAATTGTTATTAGCCATAACCGTTTTTCCTTATCCTGGGTGTATTGCTTTCTGCCGCTCAGCGGTGGGTGATGACCTCATCAATGAGGCCATATTCTTTGGCCTCCTGCGCAGAAAGGAAGTTGTCGCGCTCGGTATCCTGCTCCACCTTTTCCAGCGGCTGGCCGGTGTACTCGCTGAGCAGCCGGTTCATCTTGGCGCGGGTGCGGATGATATGGTCCGCATGGATCTTGATGTCGGTAGCCTGTCCGGACAGACCGCCGCCCTGACCGCCTGCAATCAGCGGCTGGTGGATCATGATCTCAGCGTTGGGCAGAGCGAAGCGCTTGCCTTGGTGCCGCTGGCCAGCAGGAATGCGCCCATTGAGCAGCCATGCCCATGCAGATGGTGGAGACATCGCACTTGATATACTGGATGGTATCGTGGATGGCCATACCAGCGCTGATGGAGCCGCCGGGGCTGTTGATATACAGGCTGATGTCCTTATCGGGTCCTGCCCTTCCAGATACAGCAGCTGTGCCACGACAAGGCTGGCAGAGGTGTCGTTGACATCCTCGCTCAGCACAATGATGCGGTCGTTCAGCAGACGGGAGAAAATATCGTAGGAACGCTCCCCGTGCGCCGACTGCTCGACAACGTAAGGAACAAAACTCATAGGGTTCGCCTCCTGAATGAAAATTATTGTATTTGCAAAATTGACCGATACGGCAAGCGCACATGGGCCGTAGCCGTATCGGTCAATTTCAACAACCTTAGCTTACAGAGCCGGGATTACTCCCTGCCCTGTGTGACCTTGTGCGCCAGAATTACTGAGCGTCCTCGGTCTTCTCGGCCTCAGCGGCCTTCTCCACGACGTTAGCGTGGCTCTTGATGAAGTCGATAGCCTTGTTGATGGCCAGGTCGTGCTTCACCTCATCGACATTGATGAGCTCGCGGACCTTGTCCTCTTCCATCTTGTACTGGTCAGCGATGCGCTTGACCTCTGCGTTCAGCTCGTCCTCAGAAGCCTCGATGTTCTCGCAGCTGCAACAGCCTCCAGAGCCAGACGGATCTTGACCTGCTTCTCAGCCTGAGGCATGAAGGAAGCGCGGAACTGGTCGATGGACTGACCCATATACTTCAGGTAGTCCTCGAGGCGCAGGCCCTGCTGCTCCATGCGGAAAGCAAAGTCGTTGACCAGCTCGTCCATGCGGACATCGTACATAGCCTGGGGGATCTCAGCCTCCATGCCGTCGATGACCTGATCGACCAGAGCGTTCTCGACAGCCAGGTCATCCTGCTTGTCCAGCTGCTCCTGGTTGTTCTTGCGGATGGAAGCCTTGAACTCGTCCAGAGTGTCGTACTCGGAGCAGTCCTTAGCCAGCTCGTCGTCCAGAGCAGGCAGCTCCTTGTACTTGACCTCGTGCAGCTTGATCTTGAAGACAGCGGGCTTGCCAGCCAGCTCAGCAGCCTGGTACTGCTCGGGGAAGGTGACGTTGACGTCGAACTCCTCGCCAGCAGCGTGGCCGACGATCTGATCCTCGAAGCCGGGGATGAAGCTGCCGCTGCCCAGGGTCAGGCTGTAGTGCTCAGCCTTGCCGCCCTCGAATGCGACGCCATCCACAAAGCCCTCGAAGTCGATGTCCACGATGTCGCCGTTCTCAGCAGCACCCTCGCGGGTCAGCTCACGGGCGTTGCGCTCCTGCACACGCTTCAGCTCGGCCTCAACAGCCTCGTCAGAAACAGTATGGACAGTCTTCTCAACGGTCAGACCATTGTATGCGCCGATCTTGACTTCGGGCTTGACAGCGACCTTGACGGTCAGGGTAGCGCCCTCAGCCTCGCTGGCGGAGTCAACGCTGACCTCAGGACGGCCGACCGGCTCGATGCCGGCAGCTTGACAGCCTCTTCGTAAGCTGCGGGGAACAGCTCGTTGATGGCGTCGTAGGTAAAGACATCAGCACCGTACATCTTCTCGATGAGAGCCTTGGGAGCCTTGCCCTTGCGGAAGCCCTGAACAGGTACTTCTTGCCCTCCTTCTTGAAAACATCGGCAACTGCAGCTTGAAAGCCTCAGCGTCGATGGAGAACTGCAGCTCTGCCATGCTCTTCTCGAGCTTTTCGCACTTGATGAAATTCATTTGTGTATCCTCCACTCAAATATTCTATTGCGTTGGGGCAGCGGGAAAACTGCCGCCTGCAACCGCGCACCGCGTCCTTGCTGTTTGCGAAATGCGGGGACGCGCGCGCTCAAATTGGGTGCAACAATCGCGTCACAATTTATTATAGCACGGTCGTGATAGAATTGCCACCCCAAATTTTGACTTTTTGCCATTTCTGCTGTTTTGGTCTCTGCCTCAGTTGATGCGGTAGGGGCAGAACCGCAGACCATCAGCGCTGACAAGCTTGTAGCGGATGCCGTCCACATCGCCCTGCACCGCATAGCGGATGGCATTGCCGTGCAGATGGCCATAGTAACAGGTCCTGATGCCGTAGGCTCTCAGCGTCGCCACGATCTCGGGGGCGCTGGTGCCGGTGTAGACCGGCGGGTAATGCAGGAACACCAGCTTTTCCAGCCCGGGTTCTGCGGCGTCGAGGCTCATCTTCAAGCGGCCTATCTCCCGATTCATCACCTTTTCGTCGTGAGGCTCCCCCACATCGAACAGCCAGCCCCGGGTGCCGCAGATGGCGTAGCCTCCACAGAGTAGGAGTTGTTGTGCAGGATGTGGAGCGTATCGAAGCCTCGGCTTTCAGGTAGGCGTTCATCTTGTTGGCGGTGGTCCACCAATAGTCGTGATTGCCCTTCATGATGAGCTTCTGGCCGGGCAGCTGCTGCAGAAATTCGAAATCTTTGCGGGTATCGGTGAGACGCATGGCCCAGCTGATGTCGCCTGCAAGGACAATGGTATCCTCGGGCTTTACGAGCTTGCGCCAGTTGGTCTCCAGCCGTTCCACATAGCCGTTCCAGCCGGGGAAAACGTCCATCGGCTTGGAGCCGCCCAGGGAAAGGTGGGTATCGCCAAGCACAAAAAGTGCCATAGTTTATTTACTCCTGTTCTGGTTTTCGTCATGCCTGACAGCCCAGTGCCACCTCCGCGATCTGAGCCGGGTCGATGACGGTGCTGAACCGCTCGGCCTTCTGCCGCAGGACGGCGAGACTTGCGGGAGCGGTGCGGCCGGTAGCCTCTTCCAGCGCTGCATGGCCTCGAAGTCGTTCTCCGGGGCAGTGTGGCCCAGAGCTTCCAGCAGCTGCGCGGGAACTTGAAGGGCGAGGCGGTGGAAAGCACCACCATCGGCACGCCGTCCCGTTTCTTCTGAGCGGCAACATGGAAAGCCACTGCCGTATGGGTATCGCAGAGGTAGCCGTCCTTCTCGTAGCGGGCGCGGATCTCCCCTGCACCTGTTCCTCACTGCTCCAGCCGCAGTCGAAGCTCTCCTGAATGCCTTCAGCGTCTCGGGACGGACGGTGTAGCGGCCCGTCTCGTTCAGGCTCTTCATCAGGCCGGCCACTTCGGCATCGTTGCCGGTGACGTGGTAGAGCAGGCGCTCAAGGTTCGAGGACACGAGGATGTCCATGCTGGGCGAAGTAGTCTTATAGAACTCCCGCTTTGCAGTGTAAGTGCCGGTGGAGAGGAAGTCGGTCAGGACGTTGTTCTGGTTGGAGGCGCAGACCAGCTTGCCGACGGGCAGGCCCATCTGCTTTGCATAGTAGCCGGCCAGAATGTCGCCGAAGTTGCCGGTGGGGACGCAGAAATCGACCTTGTCGCCAAAGCTGATCTTTCCCGCCTTGAGCAGCTGGGCATAAGCGGCGAAGTAATAGACGATCTGCGGCACGAGGCGGCCCCAGTTGATGGAATTGGCACTGGAAAGGCGGATGTTCCGCTCGGCCAGCCTGGCCGCAATGGCTTTATCACCGAAGACCCTCTTCACGCCGGTCTGGGCGTCGTCGAAATTGCCGCGCACAGCATAAACGGCGACATTTGCACCCTCTGCGTGGCCATCTGCAGACGCTGGATCTCGCTGGTGCCGCCCGTGGGGTAGAACACGGCGATCTCGACGCCCGGGATGTCGTGGTAGCCGTCCAGTGCGGCCTTGCCGGTGTCGCCGCTGGTCGCCACGAGGATGAGGTCTTTTCGGTGCGGGAGAGGTTCTTCTTTGCTTCCACGAGGAGTTTCGGCATCAGCTGAAGGGCATAATCCTTGAAGGCGCAGGTCGGACCGTGCCACAGCTCAAGGGCATAGGTATCGCCCTCCACCGGGGCCAGATAACCGGCCTTGCCGCCGAAGGCCTCACCATAAGTCGTACGAGCAGCCTCAGCGAGGAAGTCTTTCGAGTAGTCGGTCAGATATTCGCTGACGACGGCAGCGGCCAGCTCCGGATAATCCAGCTGGCACAATGCCTCCACGTCCACCTGCGGAAAACTTTCCGGGACGAACAGGCCGCCCTCATCCGACAGGCCCTGTGCGATCGCCTGAGAGGCGGTCACAATGCGGGAATGGTCTCTCGTGCTGAAAAATTTCATCGTTATCGCTCCTTTTTGCCAAAAGGCCCATCACTTGGCCTCGTCGTGCGGCAGCGGCCCAGAGCCGTTTTCTGCCTTTTCCCACCGGCACTTCCTGCTATTTCGCGCAAAAAGCACCCTTTATAATATGTACCATCCAGCGCCCGCTGTCAAGAGGGACGACTTCGGCCACGTCGAAACGCACCGGCTCGTCGCTCTGATGGGTGCTTTGGAGATACCATGCGGCGGATGCGATGATACGGCGCTGCTTGGCGGCGTTGACCGCCGCAGCGGGGGTATCCAGAGAGTCTTTGGCGCGGGTCTTTACCTCGCAGAACACCAGTGTTCCGTCCGGTTCCCGCAGGATGAGGTCTATCTCCCCCATCCGGGTGTGATAATTGTGGGTGATGAGGGCCGCGCCCTGTTTCTCGTAGAAACGCGCGGCGGCTGCTTCTCCCCTGCGGCCTGTCTCGGCCCGGTCCATCACTTGCCCTCGGGCCAGTAGCCCTGCTTTTTGAGGAAGCTGCGGCGGTAGAACGGCTGAATGCCGTACTGGGCAATGAGCTCGTAGTGGAGCTTGGTGCCGTAGCCCTTGTGCTTTGCCAGCTGATACTGCGGGTACTGCTTGTCCAGCTCCAGCATATAGCGGTCACGGCTGACTTTGGCCAGAATGGACGCTGCGCCGATGCTGGCGCTGGTGGCGTCGCCCTTCACCACCGGCTGTGCGGACATGGTCAGCCCGGCGGGATGCGGTTGCCATCCACAAGGACGAGGTTCGGCACGATGTCCAGCCCCTCCACGGCCTGACGCATCCCTCCCATGGTGGCATTCAGGATATTGTCGCGGTCGATGATGTCGGGGCCGACGAAGACGATCTTGTAAGCCAACGCCTTTTCAACGATTTGGTCGAAAAGAGCCTCCCGCTTTTTCTCGCTCAGCTTTTTGGAGTCGTTGATGCCGTAGACCGGAGCCTCGGGGTCAAGGATGCAGGCGGCCACACAGACTGGGCCGCACAGCGGGCCGCGGCCTGCCTCGTCTACGCCCGCAAAGCAGCCATACTGCGCCCGGATGTCGGCATCGTAGGCGTAGAGCGGCGCGGAGATCTCCTCATCCGTCCGGTGCTTCATTCCTCGTCCTCCTCGCAAAGTCGGCCATGTCGTCCCGCTGGGGCGGGCGTCAAGGGAGATGCGGCCCCACTTGCAGGCGCGGAACTCATCCACCAGCATCACGCACAGCGCTCGGTGTTCACCTCGCCGCCCCGCACCAGCAGACCTCGCTTGCGGCCGATGGCCTCCATCAGCTCGTAGGGCGCAGAGCCAGCGTCTCGGCGTCCAGCTTGTAGCGCTGGGCCACGAGGTCGGGATAGTTGCGGCGCACCTCATCCAAAAGGTTCATGGCCAGCTCCTCGACATCAAGGATGTCATCCTTGATGGAGCCGATGAAGGCCAGATTCGAGGCGATGGTCTTAGAATCGAACTTCTTCCAGAGCACACCGGGCATATCCAGCAGGTCGAACTTTTCGGTGCTGACCCACTGCTTGCCCTTGGTCACGCCGGGACGGTCAGCCGCCTTGGCGCGGGCAGAGCCTGCGAAGGTATTGATGAAGGTGGATTTGCCCACATTAGGGATGCCGCAGAGCATGACCTGCGTCTTGGCACCGGCCATGCCGCGGTTCTGGCGGCGTGCCAGCAGGCCGGACAATTCCTTTTCGATCGCGGCCTTGACGGCGTTCGCGCCGCCTTTCTGCTTGGCGCTGATGGCGACACAGCCCGCATCCGCCTCGTGGAAGTAGCTATCCACTCTTCCGTCACGGTGGGGTCGGCGAGGTCCGCTTTGTTCAGCGCATAGAGCTTGGGCTTGCGGGCCGTGATGCGCTCGATCTCCGGGTTGAGGCTGGACAGTGGGATGCGGGCGTCCAGCAGTACAAGGCTTGCGTCAACGTGCTGGATCTCCTGCTCCATCATCCGCAGCGTCTTGGCCATATGGCCCGGGAACCACTGGATGGCATATTGGTTTGCAAACCGGGTGTCCTGATTGTTCATTTTACCACTCCAAAATCCGAAATGGGCAAAAAGCAGAGCAGCACTTTGCCCAGTATATCCTGTTCGTCGATGCAGCCGACATAGCTCGAGCGGCTGTCCAGCGAGGCGTTGCGGTTGTCTCCCATCACGAACACCGTCCCCTCAGGCACAGTGTACGGGAACTCCACATCATAGCCCAGATAGGTCGGCTCTGCGATGTAATCCTCTTCCAGCACCTTTCCATTGACCTCTACCGTTCCGGTGGCATAGTCGATGGAGATGGTGTCGCCGCCTTTGGCGATGACACGCTTGACCAGGGGGCGGCCATAGCTGGTGTAGCTGTCCACGATGACCACATCGCCCCGCTGAGGCTCATAGCCTGCGCCCCAGACGACGAGTTTATCGCCGTTTTCCAGCGTAGGCACCATCGACTCGCCGTCCACCTGAATGATACGGAAGAAAAAGGAAAACACCAGCACCAGCACCAGCGCCGCCGAAATAAGCGCTTCGTACCATTCCAGCAGGCCCTGACCACGGACAGCAGGCTGTGACTGTTCCATATCCGATGCACCTCTTTATCCGGGCTTCTGCCCGTTTTTATTTTCTCTGTCTCTGCTCCAAAAGCGCCGTATAACAGAAAAAAGGGGACAAACGAGTTGTCCCCTTTTCTCCCGCTTTGAAACGGGGAATCATCAAATATCGCTCTTGACCTTGGCAGCTTGCCAGTACGACCACGCAGGTAGAACAGCTTTGCGCGGCGGACCTTGCCCTTACGGACAACAGTGACCTTCTCGACGAAGGGGCTGTTGATGGGGAAGACACGCTCGATGCCGACGCCGTAGGAAACGCGACGAACGGTAAAGGTCTCTGCGACGCCGCCGTGCTTCTTAGCAATGACGGTACCCTCGAAAGCCTGGATACGCTCGCGCTCGCCTTCCTTGATACGAACATCACGCGGACGGTATCGCCAACGTTGAACTGGGGCTTCTCAGCTTGATGCTGCCTTCAGAAATAATCTTCAGTGCGTCCATTTTGAATTCCTCCATTTGTTTTTAGACGTTCATACACGGCGAACTGCCGTCAGAGGACCGCCCGTTTAATGATATGTGTCATTAACC
>ENA-OQCN01000014-OQCN01000014.1-human-gut-metagenome-genome-assembly--contig:-NODE-14-length-69873-cov-7.119190_pt1 | contig 69873 bp, 69 predicted proteins | sample MGYA00242497_ERZ504576 | MGnify/ENA primary metagenome ERZ504576 (study PRJEB26092, sample SAMD00036296) | human gut metagenome | host: Homo sapiens | study: EMG produced TPA metagenomics assembly of...
ATATGTTTAACAAAGCAAAGCAAAATTACTACAGTCTGATTCTGATGGATATTCAGATGCCGATTATGAACGGATATGAAGCATCCAGGAGAATTCGAGAACTGAAAGACGGTAACAAATCGCAGATCCAATTGTTGCAATGACAGCAAATGCGTTTGAAGAAGATAAGAAGATGGCTTTGACAAGTGGCATGAATGATCATGTTGCAAAACCAATAGATATGAATATATTATTGCCGACTATTATGAAATATATGTAAAGGAAGAAAGAAGGACACTGATTTTGTAGTCAGTGTTCTTCTTACATATCAGTCGACTAAAGAAAAACATTTTATCCAGTCCATTCTTTTTTGTCAGTCTTCTGCCGGCAAGTCAGAGAGCAGGATATTTCCGTTGACGGTACTTGCCTGAATGGTGAATGCAGAAATACCGGAGTGGGTGAATGTTTTTGTGTAGGAATCCGTTCTTCCATTGGAGACGAGGCGGATTTTTCCGGTTGTCGTGGATGCATGAATAGACGCATCGGCAAGGTCGTGCGGGAGATGGAGTTTCACGGAACCGTTGACGGATTTTGCTGTCAGGGACTCGGAACAGGTTCCCTCGAAGAGGACTTTGCCGTTGACACCGTTTAAAGCTGCGCGGGAGCAGTCGCCGGTGATTTCAAGTCTGCCGTTTGTGGCGGAAACATCGAGGCTGTCTGTGCGCAGACGGGTCAGGACGATCTTTCCGTTCGCAGCCTGTATGCGGCAGCTGGATGCGGAAAGGGAATCACCGGTGATTTTGCCGTTTGTGGCGGAAATTTCGAGCGTAGTAAGGGAGAGGGTATCAAGCCCGGCCGCGCCGTTCAAAGAGCGGAGCGTCAGCTTCTGTACGGTGGACGGCACCTGGAAGGAGAACACCTCTTTCTGGTGATTATTGCAGAAAAGATGTTTCCAGAATACGGAAGGGATGAGCTTTTTCTCTCGCAGACAGAACGTATTGCCCTCAATGCCTGCTTCGAAGCGGTCCGGATCGAAGTCGCCGGAAAAGTCAAACTCAACCGAAGCGGAAGTGCCCGGAGCAAAGTCGGCAGAAGCGTTCCGCAGGGAGATTTCCATAGCGGTGATGGCGGTGGAAGGGTCGTACGGGTAGTTCGGATGTGTTTCTTCAGAATTGGAGTGGATTTTCTCCTGTGGCAGCACGTTTGCAACAGGCTGCTCCGTTGTGGCATATTCCTGACGGAAAAATTCGAGGACATCGTCGACATTGCCGAGTTCCGCACAGATTTCCTCATCGGAGAGACCCTGGCTGCGGGCGTCGGCGAAATGGGATTCGAAATCGTTTAAAATTTCCTCTGCGGCGGCAGAATCAAAGGATGCAAGGCCCTGTTTCAATGCATTCATATAAGTTTCATACGTTGTATTCATCATGATTTTCCTTTCTATCGTCAGATCGTTTCATCTGAAATCAGTCGGTTGATCTGCTGGGTGAAATCCAGCCATTCCTGTTTTTTCTCCTGCTGATAAGCTGTTCCTGCTTCAGTCAGATGGTAATATTTCCGGGCAGGGCCGGATGCGGATTCCTGCAGATACGTTTCCACGTAACCGGCTTCCTTGAGTCGTTTTAAAATCATATAGAGCGTTCCTGCGGCGATGGACATTTCGCGGGAAATGGCGTCTGTCAGCTCATAGCCGTATTTGTCCTCTTTTGTCAGCTGGGAGAGGACACAGAGCTCGAGGACGCCCTTTTTGAGTTGTGGATTCATATGAACACCTCCTTGTTGAGTAGATCATAACACAGACTATATCATAATGCAATATAGCAAACCAAATTTTTATCCTGCCATGTGTTCGATTTTGTACATGGAAATGACTTGAAAAGAACCGCAGATTTCCGTATAATCAAGCAGAACCCTGAAATTTGACCGGAAAATACAGAAAAATAGAAAGATAGTAAGTTGGAAAGAAGAGGAAAAAATATGAGTGAAATGAATCAGAATAACAATGGCCCGGTAAAGGGCGCGATCCATTCGATCGAGAGCTTCGGATCCGTCGACGGACCTGGCGTACGCTACGTGATTTTCGTGAAGGGCTGCAACATGCGCTGCCAGTTCTGCCACAACCCGGATACCTGGACGATGAAAGATGCCGACTGGCAGACCGCAGATGAGGTGCTGAAAAAGGCGCTCCGCTACAAAAATTACTGGGGCGAAAAGGGCGGCATTACTGTAAGCGGCGGAGAACCGCTGCTGCAGATCGACTTCCTGATCGAGCTGTTCCGCAAGGCAAAAAAGAACGGCGTTCACACAACGCTGGATACCAGTGGAAATCCGTTCACAAGAGAGGAGCCGTATTTCAGCAAATTTAATGAGTTGATGAAATACACCGACCTGCTGCTGCTCGATATCAAGTTGATTGACGACAAGGCGCACAGAGAGCTGACCGGCTGCACCAACGAGAACATCCTCGACCTGGCGCGCTACCTTGACGAGATCGGCAAACCAGTCTGGATCCGCCACGTCCTCGTCCCGGAACGCAGCGACTACGATGAATACCTGATTCGCCTCGATGAGTTTTTACACAGCCTGCACAACGTACAGCGCGTAGAGGTTCTCCCATACCACACCCTCGGCGTATTCAAATGGGAAACCTTAGGAATCCCATACAAACTCGAAGGCATCAACCCGCCGACCAAAGAGCGCGTGGAAAACGCCAATAAACTGCTGCATACGGCGGAATATACGGGATATCTGAAATAAAAAGCAGAACAACAAGAAAAAAATGTGAAAAAGTAACAATTTTTATAAAAACTTTATAGTATTTCTGTTCAAAAACCAGAAGAAAAGGAGTATAATTTCTGTTATGGACGAGAGCATGGTTACAATGTGGCGGACATGACAGGGACGACAGCAAAAACACTACGAACCTTTTTGATTCGCCGCGGCAGTTGCTGCATCCACTAAAAATAAGAGCAAAAAGAAAGAAGGATTTACAATGTTTGGTTCAAAAGAGGCATCGGAAGACAAGCTGAAAAAAATGGTGGAAAAAGGAAAATGGGACAAATTAAGAAAACAGTATCTGGATTCGGACAAGACAACGCAGGTAGCGCTTGCAAAAGCCTGTGCAGCTTCGAGAAATGATGGTTCTGTTAATATTCTGACTTCTCTTCTGGAAGTAGACGATGTAGACGTAAAAATCGCGGCCGTTACGAGCCTTGGTGAGGTTGGAGACGATCACGTAACAGCACTGATCCGTCAGCTGGCCGTCAAGACACCGGCAGATCAGACGGAGCTGAAAGCAGCGATCACAAAAGCGCTGGAGAAGATTGTCGAAAGAGCATAAGAGCAGGATCAGTGAAAAAAAGGAAAGGCGAAGAAGTTTCTGTAAAAAGAAGCTCCTTCGTTTTTTTGTTGCAAGGCATATCAGAATCTGCTCCAGCGGATTGTTTTTGCCCGAACAGAAATCTTACAAAATCGTAATAATAATGCAGTTGTATCTATCCCGCAAAAAATGCTATAGTGAAAATAACACAGACACAAAAGCAGAACGCGGAGCGAAAAGCATCCGCAGAAAAAAGGGAGGAAACAAGATGGAATTTGTATTCGAACATGCAACCATGATTGCCGTGATCGCCGTTGTGGTGATCATTCTTGCCATTCTGGCGAGCGGTTATGTGAAGGCGCCGCCGGATACCGCATTTATTATTTCCGGTTTCAAAAAAGGCCAGCGGATCCTGATCGGTAAAGCCGGCATCAAGCTCCCATTCTTTGAGCGGCTGGACAAGCTGAGTCTGAAGCTGGTAGCGATCGATGTGAAGACGAGCGACGCCGTGCCGACCGCTGACTACATCAATATTCAGGTGGATGCAGCCGTCAACATCAAAGTCGGGGACGAACCGCAGAAGCTCCAGAAAGCATCCCAGAACTTCCTGAACCGCGACAGCGAATATATTGCCAAGGTTGCAAGAGAAGTCCTTGAAGGAAACATGCGTGAGATCGTTGGAAAGATGCGTCTGGAAGAGATGGTTTCCGACCGCCAGAAGTTTGCGGAGCTGGTCAAAGAAAATGCAGAACCGGACCTGGCTGCGATGGGACTTGACATCATCAGCTTCAACGTACAGAATTTCGTCGATTCCAATCAGGTCATTGAAAACCTCGGTATCGACAATATCGTAAAAATCAAGAAATCCGCGGCGATCGCCCGTGCCAATTCCGAGAAAGAAATCAAAATTGCCCAGGCGCGTGCAAATAAAGAGGCGAACGATGAGCGCGTTCTTGCCGAGACCGAGATCGCAAAGAAAAACAACGATCTGGCAATCAAGTCGGCAGAGCTGAAAAAAGAGTCCGATATCAAAAAGGCAGAGGCAGATGCAGCGTACAAGATTCAGGAAGAGCAGCAGAGAAAAGAGCTGGAAATCACTTCCGCGAATGCGAACATCGCCCGTCAGGAGCGTGAGGTTGAGCTCCGTGCCAGAGAAGTAGAAGTAACCGAGAAATCCCTCGAGGCAGAAGTCAAGAAGAAAGCCGAGGCCGAGCGTTACGCAAAACAGCAGCAGGCAGAGGCAGATTTGTACCGCCGTCAGAAAGACGCAGAGGCAGACCAGTTCGAAAAAATCCGCGAGGCGGAGGCAAAGAAAGCCCAGGCAGAAGCCCAGCGCTATGCGATGGAGCAGGAAGCACTCGGTATCAAGGCAAAAGGTGAGGCGGAAGCCGCATCCATCCGTGCCCAGCACTTGCAGAGGCCGAAGGTATGGAGAAGAAAGCTGAGGCTTACCAGCGCTACAACAAAGCCGCAATGGCAGAGATGATGATCAAGGTTCTGCCGGAGATCGCCGGAAAGATCGCAGAGCCGCTCAGCCAGATCGACAAGATTACGATCATCGGCGGCGGAAGCGAGGACAACGGCATCGGCTCCGTAGCGGGCAATGTGCCGGTGGTGATGGCAAAGCTGTTTGAGTCGATGAAAGAGGCGACCGGTGTCGATCTCTCCGAAATCATGAGAGCCGATACGTACGATGCAAAAGTAAACCGCAACATTCAGATCTCCAGCCCGGAAGAGCTCAAAGAGTATCTGAAAGCAGAAGCCGGAAAGGCAGCAGCGGATGCAGAAAGCCCGGAAAAAGCGGAAGCATCCGAACCGGTGCAGAAAGACGGCAGCGAGCAGTAAATCCAGAACGGATCATAAAAACAGAAAAAGAGGCAGGGATCCAGAGAAATTTCTTGAGGATCCTGCCTCTTTTGACGTATAGATCGGAAAAAGTTATTCGGCGCCTTTTTCCAGCATGCTCATGAACTCTTTTGCCGCCTGCGGGATCGGCAGATGGGAGCTGTGGGCAACGACAAGCTGGCGCGGCGGAAGCTCCTCCACGAGGTCGAGCTGGAAGGCCGCCGTCTCTTTTACAAGGCAGTAGTCCGGCACAAACGCGATGCCAAGGCCGATACTCGCCAGGTCGATCAGAAGATCGTTGCTGCCAAGCTCAATTTCCGGCACGAGGTCGAGCTGGAACCGCTGAAACTGGCTGTGCAGGAACTCACTCGTCGTACTCTTGCGGTCGAGCATCAGAATCGGGTACTGCAGCAGCTCTTTTAAGTGAACCGGCCTGTTTTCCAGTTCCGGGTAATATTCGCCGTTCGCGATGAAGATATCGTGGAACGAATGAATCGGAATCGTGTGAAGACGGCTGGAAAGATGCGAGTTTGGATAATTGGTCACGATGAAATCCACCTGGCCGGATTCCAGCAGATCGACACACTGGGTCGAAGTCTGGTTTGTCACCTTGATGTGGACATTCGGAAAGGAGCGGTGGAAACGGTTCAGGTACGGAACAAGGAAATAGCGGCAGATTGTGTCGCTCGCGCCGATGCGGAGCTGGCCGCCGCCAAGCGTTCCCGCTTCCATAATCTGTGCTTCACCGCGCGCAATCAGGTTGATCGCAGGCTCTACGTGGCGCAGCAGCGTTTCTCCCTCCGGCGTTAACTGCACGCGCTTTGTACTGCGGATAAAGAGCGTGATTCCAAGCTTTTTCTCCAGAACCTTGATCGACTGGCTGACCGCCGACTGCGAGATAAAAAGCAGCTTGGAGGCCTCGGAAAAACTGAGTGTGGTGGCAACGTAATAGAAAACCTTATATAACTCGTAATTAATATCCAAAATAAGCACCTCTTATAAAATATGATATCTTCACTCTAGCACACTTCCCCGAAAGAATGCAAGAAAAAATCTGCCGGAACCGTGAACTTTTTCTCCTCTTTTTCGAGTAAGAGAAAATTCACGTTCGCAGATAAGAAAGGGGAATCAGCCAAGCACTTTGGCAATGGCGCCGTCCGGCGTGCGGATCTGGCGCGTTGCAGAGTATCCGTCGAGTTTCGGCATCTGAATATCCATCAGCACCAGATCGAACTGATCCGGCGCTGCGGTGCGGAGCGTCTCAACGGCAACATCGCCGTCGTCTGCAAGGCTGACGGAAAATCCGGCGTTCGAAAGGAGCTCCATCGCGATTTCCTGTACCATATGGCTGACGTTGATCGCCATGCCAAGTCCCGTACCCTGAATGCCGCTGACCGTAGAAGTCTCCTCGCGTGTAAACGATTCAAAGAGGTGCTCCTGGAATTCCCGGCTCATGCCGATGCCGTTGTCGCGGACGTGGAATTCGTAGAGCGCATACCCTTTTTTATAGTACGGTTTCTGAATAATACGGACAATGATGGTGCTGCCGTTCTGTGTGAATTTCGTGGCATTGCTCAGCAGATTCAGCAGAATCTGGTTCAGGCGGAAAAAGGTGCTGGCCGGAGGTGGAAATCTTGTTCAGGTATTCCTGCACCTGGTCCGGCTGATTGACGTGGGCGGCAGCCAGAGCGGTAAAGCCGATGATCGCATTCATCCGAAAAAACAGATTTGTTCCGGAATGAAAATGGGAAACAAAAGTTACTTTACATATAAAAGAGCAGAACAGGAAGAAATTTTGAAAAAAATTGAAGAAAATTACAAATTATTGTGGAATATGTGGAAAAAATATGGTAGGATGGGGGAGAAGAGAAAAGTGGTTTCAAAATGTTACTTAACGTTCAGTGAAAGTTCTATGGTTACAAAGAAAACAAAAAACAAGAGGAGAAGGAAAATGAAATTTTTACCAAAACCAAAAGAGGTAAAACTCCTGACGGGGGAACATGCACTCTGCTATGACGGCAGAATTGTACTGGATGGCAGACTGCTGGGAAATGGGGATACGTATGCGAAAGTGCTGCAGAAGGGAATCAAAAAGGAAACCGGAATGCAGTACGATATCGGATACGGCGTTCCGGGAAGAAAAGAGACCGGCGCGATTGTACTGGAACTGGATGAGACAAGGAAAAGCCAGCAGTATGTGCTGCAGGTGACAGAGGAGGAAATCCGCATCCAGGGCGGAGACGGAGCCGGCGTGCTCTACGGTGTGCAGACGCTGTGCCAGATGATGCACGAATACGGTGCACTGCTTCCTGCCGTGCGGATCGAGGATGAGCCGGATCTGCCGGTGCGCGGCTATTATCTCGATGAGACGAGAGGCCGTGTGCTGACACTTTCCTATTTAAAACAGGTGGCAGACCGCATGGCGTACTACAAGCTGAACCAGCTGCAGCTCTATGTGGAGCACACGTATCTGTTCTCCGGACTTTCCGAGATGTGGCGCGATGAGACGCCGCTTACGGCAGAGGAAATCCGCGAGCTGGATGCGTACTGCGCAAAGCTTCATATCGAATTGGTGCCGTCGATCGCAACGTTCGGCCATCTGTACATGCTGCTCTCCACAAAGAGCTATGGCGACCTCTGTGAATTCCCAGACAGCTGGAAAGAGCCGTTTTCCTTCTGGGACCGGATGCAGCATCACACGGTGGATGTCTCCGGCGGCAGAGCGATCGAGCTGATCAAGGCCATGATCGAGGAGTACATGGCGCTTTTTGCCACGGATAAATTCAACATCTGCGCGGACGAAACGTTCGACCTTGGAAAAGGAAAATCGAAACCGCTGGCAGACGAGAAAGGCGTTCACCGCCTGTATATCGACTATGTAAAAGAGCTCTGCGAGTTTCTCGTGGCAAAAGGCAAAAAGCCGATGTTCTGGGGCGATATCATCTGCGCACAGCCGGAGCTGATCAAAGAGCTGCCAGAGGAAACCGTCTGCCTGACCTGGGGCTATGCAGCCGAGCAGAGAGAGCATGAGGCAAAAGTGATGGCGGAAGCTGGTGCAAGACAGTATCTCTGTCCTGGGGTCGGCGGCTGGAACCAGTGGATGAACCTGGTGGAGAACAGCTACAAAAATATCGCACGGATGTGCGGCTATGCGAGAAAATACCATGCGGAAGGTGTTCTGAACACAGACTGGGGTGACTGCGGCCACATCAATCAGCCGGACTTTTCCCTTCCTGGCATGATCTATGGAGCCGTCTTCTCCTGGGGAGACGATACCGACAGCTTTGAGGAGCTGAATGAACAGATTTCCCGTCTGGCCTACGGCGACCGGAGCGGAAAATTCGTTTCCTATATGGCAAAAACGGCAGAATGCTCCATCTTTGACTGGTGGGATGCCAACGTCGTTTACGAGGAAAAAGTGCTCGGTCATCCGAACAACCGGAATGCGCTGTTTGACGCGAGAATCCAGGATGAGGCGAAGCGTGCAGCTGCAAAGGAAACAATTGCGGCTCTGAAAAAAGAACTGAAAAAGACAGCCGGTGCTCTGGAAGAATCCTGCCGTCCAATGGTTCCGGTGCTGGAACTCACGATGGAAGCGATTGACATCTGGAATGAGACGGGCGCGAGAATGTGTGACATTGAGCTTGGAAAAGAAAAGGATGAGACAGCCTGCGCGGCACTTGCGGGACGGCTGGAAACCTGGTTTATGAAGTATAAAGCGTCCTGGAGAAGCATCAGCAAAGAAGGCGATCTGCACCACATTTCAGAGATTGTATTCTGGTATGCCGACATTCTGCGGGGAAGAAAACCGTACGAAAAATAGAAAAAATCCATTTGTGAACAAAGATGAACACAAATAGAAAATAAATGAACGATAAAAAGTAACAAAGAAAACGAAAATTTACATAAAAGTGAACAAAAACACTTGACTTTTGCGCAGAAATGGACGAAGATAGAAGTATCGGATCGAAAGATCAAAAATGTCCGTATGGCGTGACAAGAGAGAAAGAAAAAAATAATTTTCACAGAGGGAAACAATCATGAGTAAAATCATCGGAAACAATCTGCCGGATATGCCTTGGCAGGAAAAACCAGCAGGAGAGCACATGCCGGTATGGCGCTATGATCAGAACCCGATCATCGGCCGTTACGAGCAGAAACGTTCCAACAGTATCTTCAACAGCGCAGTCGTACCGTTCGAGGACGGATACGTAGGTGTATTCCGCTGCGACAGCCGTTCCATCAGCATGGACATCTTCGTTGGAAGAAGTAAAGACGGTATCCACTGGGAGATCGAGGATGAACCGATCAAATTTGAGGGCGCTGACGAGGAGATTCTGACAAGAGAGTACCGTTATGACCCGCGTGTCTGCAAAATCGACGACAAATACTATGTAACCTGGTGCAACGGCTATCACGGCCCGACCATCGGTGTTGCTTACACCTATGACTTCAAGAAATTCGTTCAGCTTGAGAACGCATTCCTTCCATTCAACCGTAACGGCGTGCTGTTCCCGAGAAAGATCAACGGCTACTACATGATGATGAGCCGTCCAAGCGACAACGGCCATACACCGTTCGGCGATATCTTTGTCAGCCAGAGTAAAGATATGGAATTCTGGGGAAGACACCGTCACATGATGAGCCCGGTCCGCGGCGATGAGTCTGCATGGCAGTGCACCAAGATCGGCGCCGGCCCGGTTCCGATCGAAACAGATGAGGGATGGCTGCTGATCTACCACGGCGTTATCACAACCTGCAACGGATACGTATATCGTATGGGATGCGCACTGCTTGATATCGACGAGCCGTGGAAAGTAAAATACAGAACGAAAGACTATATTATGGCTCCGATCACCCAGTACGAGTGCATGGGTGATGTTCCGAACGTAGTATTCCCGTGCGCAACCTTAAGCGATGCAGCAACCGGAAGAATCACTATCTACTACGGATGCGCAGATACTGTAACCGGTATGGCATTCACAACCGTAGATGAGCTGCTGAACTATGTGAAAGAGAATAGCCTTTGATTTATAAGATAACTTAAAAAGCGACAAGTCCGCCGGGCTTACGGGTGAAAGAAGCCTGCAGGTCCGGCGGACTTTCTTTTTAAAAATGACCCCATGGACAGCATAAGGAGGCACTATGAAATTTGTAAAAGAGCGTGTGAACGTAATCTGCCAGGAACTGGCAAGACTTTCGATTTCACAGAAAATTAAAATCACCGATATGCAGGTGAAAAATGGATGCTATATCACACCGGCAGAGGCCGATGCATCAAAAGAGCCGTGGACATCGTTTGATACGGTCAATGACCGCTGGTACGGACCGGACAAACATTACTGGTTCCGCACCACCATCACCATTCCGGAGAGCTTCGATGGAAAAAATCTCTGGATGAGAGTCCATGCAGGACTGGACGAATGGGATGACGGAAGAAACCCGCAGTTCCTGCTGTTTGCAAACGGCGAAGTGATCCAGGGTATGGATATCAACCACCGCGAAGTACTTGTAAGAGAAAATGCAAAGGCCGGTGAAAAAATCCAGCTTGACCTGCAGTCCTACACCGGAACGCTGCACAGCGAGTTCCGTCTGCTGGCAGACCTTGAGGAGCATGATGCGAAAATCGAGGAGATCTATTACGACCTCATCGTTCCGATGCAGGGCCTGAACCGTATGGACGAGGATAATAAAACGCGTCTGGATCTCGAAACCGCACTGACCAACACGATCAATCTGCTGGACCTGCGCAAGCCGTACAGTAAAGAGTTCTACGCTTCCATCGAAGAGGCAGAAAAATGCATCCAGGAAGAGATCTATGAAAAAATGGGCGGCTGGGACGAAGTTGTGGCAACGTGCATCGGCCACACCCACATTGATGTGGCATGGCTGTGGACGATTGACCAGGTTCGCCAGAAATCCTGCCGAAGCTTTGCAACGGTATTAAAACTGATGGATGAGTATCCGAACTATCATTTCATGTCAAGCCAGCCGAAGCTCTACAGCTTTGTAAAGGAAAGACACCCGGAAGTATACGAGAAAATCCGCCAGAGAGTCAAAGAAGGACGCTGGGAGCCGGAAGGCGGCATGTGGGTTGAGGCAGACTGCAACCTGACATCAGGAGAGTCCCTTGTGCGTCAGTTCCTGTTCGGAAAACGCTTCTTCAAAGAGGAGTTCGGTGTAGACAACAAAATTCTGTGGCTGCCGGACGTGTTCGGATACAGCGCTGCCATGCCGCAGATTCTGAAAAAATGCGGAATTGATTACTTCATGACGACAAAGCTGGCATGGAACGAGTTTAACAAAGTGCCGTACGATACCATGAACTGGGAAGGAATCGACGGAAGCAAAGTTTTCACGCATATGATCACAACGCTCGGCGTCGGCCAGCCGGAGACCAGCTTCTTTACGACATACAACGGCATGCTGCATCCGGATGCAATCATGGGCGGCTGGGACCGCTATCAGAATAAGGATATCAACAACGATATTCTGATCAGTTATGGCTACGGGGACGGCGGCGGCGGCCCGACCAGAACGATGCTTGAGACATCCAAACGAATGGAAAAAGGCATCAAGGGCGTGCCGAAAGTACGCCAGGCATTTGCGAGAACGTATTTCGACGAACTGCATGAGAAAGTAAAAGACAGCAAACGCCTCCCAACCTGGATCGGCGAGCTGTATTTCGAGTTCCACCGGGGAACGTATACTTCGATGGCACGCAACAAACGCGGAAACCGTAAGAGCGAGTATGCGATGATGGAATTAGAGCTTCTGTCCGTTCTGGCAGAAAAGGCCGGAAAAGCATATCCGACCGAAGAACTGAACCGCATGTGGGAGATGATCCTGACAAATCAGTTCCACGATATTCTGCCGGGTTCCTCCATCCATGAGGTATATGAGCAGACGAAGAAAGAGTATGCGGAAATTGCAGAAACATCTGCAAAACTGATCGGTGAGCGTCTGGATGCACTCTGTGCGAAGAAGGACGAGAGTGTGACCGTATGGAATACGCTGGGCCATAGAAGAAACGATATCGTAGAGCTGGGCACAAACAGCGCTGAGGCACTGACCGATGGAACGAACGTGTATCCGGTACAGCAGACGAAAGACGGAGCGGTTATTTACGCAGAAAATCTGCCGTCCAAGGGATATCAGGTACTGCGCCCGGTAAGCGGATCCGTTGTGAAAACACCGTTTGCCATAGCAGAAGCAGGAGAGGGATATACCCTTGAGACACCGTTTTACACCATTGCAATCGATGCAAACGGCGAATTTACTTCCCTGTTTGACAAAGAAAATGACCGTGAAGTACTTCAGATCGGAAAAACAGGAAATGAACTGCGGATCTATGAGGATAAACCGCTGCAGTACAGCGCATGGAATCTGGACATCTTCCATACCGAGAAATCCTGGAAGGTAGAGGCGTGCGCCGCATGGAGTGGACAGAAAACGGTCCGGTCCGTGCAACCCTGGAGATCGAGCGCGAAGTGATGGATACCGTCATCCGCCAGCAGATCCACTTCTACGCAAAAGACCGCAGAATCGACTTCGAAACCTACGTTGACTGGAAATTTGCCGAGCATGTGCTCAAAGTTCACTTCCCGGCAGACGTTCACAGCGACGAGGCAACGTACGATATCCAGTTCGGTAATGTGACAAGAAAACTGCACACCAACACAAGCTGGGATCAGGCAAGATTCGAGGTATGCGGCCACAAATGGGCCGATCTCTCCGAGGGAGGCTACGGCGTCAGCCTGATGAACGACTGCAAGTACGGCTATTCCATGAAGGACCGTGTGATAACACAGACCCTGATCAAATCCGGAACCGAGCCGAATCTGACCGCAGACCAGGAAGAACATTTCTTTACCTACTCTCTGTATCCGCACGCAGGAACATGGCGCGAGGCAGGTACGGTACAGGAAGCACTGAACCTGAACGTGCCGGCAAAAGCTGTTTCCAGTGCGGCAGAAAAAGACCGTATGGAATTCCTGTCCGTGGACAAGCGCAACGTTGTGCTTGAGACCGTGAAAAAGGCAGAGGACGGCGATGGCATCATTGTGCGTCTGTATGAGGTGGAGAATGCGAGAACGAAAGTGACACTGTACTGCGCAGATGCGATTCTTTCCGCAGAGGAAACCAATCTGCTGGAGCAGCCGGCAGAGAGTGCCATTGATGTGAAAGAAAACGAGATTTCACTTACGATCAAACCGTACGAGATCCGTACCATCCGCATTCGCACGACAAAATAAGAAATCAGAACAGAAAATGCTTCCGGGAGCGCAGAACCAATGCGTTCCCGGAAAAAAGAAAACACAAAAAAGACACCGGATCCGAAATAAACGGAAGACGGTGTCTTTTCAAAAAGCAAAATTAGAAAAACGGTTGCATCAGTCGCCGGTGGAAGCGCGGTACAGAACTTTGGATTCCAGATACGTCACTTCATGCGGCGTGTGCGGATATTTGATCCGGTAAAGAATCTGAAGCGCCAGGCGGGAGCCGAGCTCCTCATTGAAGACCTGAACGGTAGTCAGATTTTCTGCCAGAAGATCCTCGATATTGTTGTCAAAGCCGGATACGGCAACGTCCTCCGGCACGCGCAGTCCCCGCTTTTCAAGAAGCTGCATCAGAATACAGGCAACGTAGTCGCTGGCGCAGACAAAAGCGTCCGGCATGCGGGAAAGGGAGGAAAGGAAAGAATCGATTTCCTCGCGGTAGGAGTCAATCCCAAGCGGTGTGGTCAGGCAAAGAGAAGGATTCGGTGTTTTTCCGGCATCCATCAGTGCCTGGCAGAAGCCCTCATAGCGTTCGCGGTTGGACTGTGCGTAGCCGATATCACCCATGAAGCCCGGAAGGGTGCGTCCTTTCTCGAGAAGATGGGCGGTGATATTGCGGACGCTGTTCCGGCTCTCCATCAGGAGAAGGTCGCCGTTCAGTTCATACGGGGATACGAGGGAGGAAGTGTCCAGGAACACTTTGGGAATCTGTGTCTCTGCGAGCAGACGCAGAAGACGTTCGTTGTACACGTTCAGAACAATGATGCCGTGGACGCTTCCGTTTGTAAGTGTGGGCGGGAGAAAATACGTTTTATCCGCCGAAGTCGGAAGATACGTGTAAACGAGATTGACATTGTGTGTTGAAAATACTTTTGCAATCTGGTGGATGATGGTCATCCAGAAAAGTGAGGTTTCCGGTCTGCAGACGGCAACTGCAATGTTGACCGGCGTGGTCTCCTCCGCGCTGGAAGGATATTGAAAATCTTCCGGGATGGCATAGCCAAGCTCCTGGGCTTTGGCGATGACCTTGGTGCGCAGGGAATCGGAGACACCTTCGTGTCCGCTGAACACCTTCCAGACGGTGGTCCGGGAGATGCCCAGGGAATTTGCAATTTCCTGTAAAGTGACTTTTTTCATAGTTTCAACCGATCCTGTTACAAATTTTAACTACTAACCGATATTATACGCTTAAAGTGTAATTTTTTCAACCTTTCCGTTGGAATACAGAAGGAGGAGATGTGCACGATCGGCACTCGGACAGGAAATCAGGTACGTACGGCTGGTGGTTTCAATGGTATATCCAAGATCTTTTACAGATTTATTCCAGTCGTTCGGTGCATACGCATCCAGCGTTTTCTGCAGTTCATCGAGGCTGCTGCTGTAGGAGCCGGTTGTCTCAAACAGAATATTTTCTGCGTAATACAGCTTGCGGAGCTCCCATTTGCGATACTCGTCCTCCGGAATGGTGCTGTCGCATGGAGCATCCTCGCGGTCCTCGGAGAAGAAGACGAAAGCCCACAGCTCCGGATAATGAATATTGATGACGCCGGTCGGAGCCCATACCCAGTTGTCTTCCGGGAGAACATTTCCGTTTTCATCGGTGCGTTTTACGTAAGTGTTGTCCTTGACATCCACATTCCACTGCACACGGGAGAAGTTCATACGGTAAAATTCTCCGTTTTTCGGTGCGCGGCGCTCTTTTTGGTATTCGTAGAGAGCAGAGAACGGAATCACAACCTCAACACTCCAGCCTTTGTTTTCAGCGGAAGGATCGTTGATGGAACCGTCCACATGGACAGCGGTGCGAAGGCCGTGCATATCGTAGCCATTGAGGCCGCTGCCGCCGTCGCGGTACGGCTCTGCGAGAAACAGATCCCATACCGTGTTCAGAACGTTCATTTCAAATTCATAGTAATGGTACGTATCGGAATCCGGGTCAACGAAGATCTCGAAATCGTTGTCAAAGTAGATGACAGAATCGCGTTCTGTTAAATGACCCCAGATTTCATCGCCGGCAAGGTCGGCAGCAACGTAAAGATTTTCATCATCCCAGAGCATTTTTGCGCGGGTGACAAAACGCGGAAGCGGCATGTGACTGCCCTGGATATCCAGAAATTCATCGGTATACGGTGCGTCCTCCCAGAATGGTTTGTTGATATTTCCGTCCAGATGGAACTCTTTTTTGCGCGGTGGCAGGTATAAACTGGCGGTGCAAACGGGACAGCCGGAACCGGAATCGTGATGTTTTTGCTCATAAGTAAAAACCTCCCTTTGTAATTTGCAAAATTTAGTAGCGAAAGGTATCATAACACTAAAAGTAATAAATTTCAACATGAAAAATGAACAAAAATGAACGAAATATAACTTATTGTGGACAAAAGTAAAAAAATGAGATACAATAAAGCCGTTTCATAGGAGAATTTTGGGGGAAACAGATCAAAAATACACCGGCAGGAAGAAAACGGCCGGGCAGAAAGCATATAAGGAGGAAAATCAGATGGAAGCATATCAGAATACAGCCCTTTCACCGGAAGAGAGAGCAAAGGATCTTCTGGGAAGGATGACATTAAAGGAAAAAGTGGGACAGCTCAATCAGCGTCTGTACGGATTCCGGATCTATGAGCGGCAGGGAGAGGAATTTACCCTGACCGACGAATTCAAAGAAGAAGTAGAGCGCATGGGCGGACTGGGGGTTCTGTACGGCCTGTACCGTGCCGACCCGTGGGCAGATAAGGACGAGAAGACCGGAATCGTGCCGGAACTCTCCGCGAAAGCCTACAATATGGTACAGCACTACGTCATGGAACATTCCCGCCTCGGCATTCCGATGATGATGAGCAGCGAGTGCCCGCATGGCCATCAGGCACTCGGAGGAGGTCTGCTTCCGGTCAACCTGGCTGCCGGAGCAACGTTTGATCCGGCGCTTCTTTCGGAAGGCTACAAGGCATGCGGAAAGCAGTTAAAGAGCGGTCATGTGGAGCTGGCGCTGATGTCGGCACTTGATATGGCGCGCGATCCGAGATGGGGAAGAAGTGAAGAGTGCTACTCTGAGGATCCATGCCTTGCAGCAGCGATGGCAAAAGCAGCCGTGACCGGAATGCAGTCGACCGGCGTCGGCAGCGTGGCAAAACATTTCTGCGCCCAGGGCGAGACGACCGGAGGTGTAAATGCGAGTGCGGCGAGAATCGGGGAGCGTGAGCTGCGTGAAATCCATTTTCCGTCTGCAAAAGCGTGCTGCGAAGCCGGTGTGGAAGGAATCATGGCGGCGTATAACGAGATCGACGGCGTGTACTGCCACAGAAATGCATGGCTGCTTCGCGATGTACTGCGCGGTGAGATGGGCTTTGACGGCATTGTGATGGCAGACGGACTGGCTGTCGATTTCCTGAAAAACACAGAGGGGGATACGCTGCATGCAGCCGTTGCGGCAAGAAAGGCCGGTGTTGATGTGAGCCTGTGGGATGAAGCCTTTGGCCGTCTCGGCGAGGCGGTTGATCAGGGACTTCTGGAAGAGAGCCAGATCGATGAGGCGGTGCTCCGCGTTCTGAAACTGAAATTTGAAAAAGTCCTGTTCGAGCATCCTTATATGGAGGAAAACATGCTTTCACCGGAAGAAGCCGGCATTCCGGAGGTATCTCTTGCACTGGCGCGGGAGTCTGCTGTGCTTCTGAAAAATGAAAAGACGGTGCTTCCGCTTGCAAAGAAATATAAAAAAGTAGCAGTGATCGGCTACCATGCGGCAGACCGTTACTGTATGCTCGGCGATTATACTCCGCCGGTGCCGGAAAGCGAGTGCGTCACGGTTCTGCAGGGCATGAAGCAGGAAGCACCGGATGGCGTGAAAGTCTCTTATGCGATGGGGTCCGGTTTTTCCGAGGCGGATGAGCATGAAAAAGCAAAAGCGATGGCACTTGCAGAAGAAAGCGATGTGATCGTGGCCGTTGTCGGCGGTTCCTCCTCACGGTTTGGAGGAGCTGTGTTCGATGCAAACGGAGCAGCCTCGAAGGGAACGGGCAGCCGTTCGATGGACTGCGGCGAGGGAATGGACACCGCGAAGGTTCACATTCCGGCCGCGCAGGAAGAACTGATTGCAGCACTTGCCCGCCTTGGCAAACCACTGGTAACGGTTGTAATTGCCGGAAGAGCATACTGTATCGAGAAGATCGAAAATGCTTCCGATGCCGTTTTATATGCATTCTACCCGGGACCGATGGGAGGCAGGGCAGTTGCTGAGCTTCTCTATGGAAGCAGCAATCCGTCCGGCCGTCTTCCGGTTTCTATGCCACGCCACGTGGGACAGATCCCGGTATGCTACAATTATCGGACTTCCGTTGCCCCGGCGTACTGTGATATGACAAGCCAGCCGCTGCATACCTTCGGAGAAGGAAGATCCTACACAACGTTTACCGGCAGTGATGTTTCCGTAACAAAAGAAGAAAATGGTATTTCTGTTTCCTTTACCGTGGAAAATACCGGAAATATGGCCGGAACTTCCGTTCCGTGCCTGTATGTGCGGAAACGTTCCGGCGGCGTTGTGGCAAGAATCAAAGAGCTGAAAGCCTTTACGAGAATTGCACTTGCACCGGGAGAGAAAAAAGAAGCTGTGTTCCATCTTACAAAAGAGGAGCTGAATTTTGTCCAGATTCCGGGAAAACCAGAGGTCATCTGCCATGAGTACGAGCTGATGCTTGAAGATGGAGCAGAGAAATGGTGGACTGGAAACGTGACGGAAATGTAAGAACGGACGAAAAAACATAAAAATATAATAAAAATGAACAAAGAAGGAAACTATATTACAAAATAAAGAAACATAGCTTCCTTCTTTTTGTTTGCAAAAAATGGATAAAAATATAAATGGATCGTATGCTCCGATGCCGTGAAACGAAAAACAAAGGGAAAAACAGGAGAATTTATGGGAAAAGTGCTTAAAAAGTATCGGTTTAAATTGCGTAAAAGTAACAAAATAATATTTGTGTTCAAAAATTAATTGACAAATAAGGAAACAAAATGTAAAATAAATTCATCAAAACAGTGTTGGATAAATCTTAAATAACAGATTTGATTGTGGCAGTTGTACAAAAAAGAAGCAGCATGCGAGGATGATGCGAAAGCAAAATGTTCAAAATGTTCACGACAAGGGATGCTCCAATCAAGGAAAACACGAAACCTTTAAAAGGGAGGACAAGAGAGAAATGAAAGAGAAACCAACAAAAGCAAAGAAAAAAGGCCGCACCATCCGCGCCTTTAAGAGAGACATCTCGCTTTGGCTTTTCTGTGTTCCGGGCGTAATCCTGACATTCATCTTCAGCTACATTCCGATGTATGGTGTACAGATCGCGTTCCGCCGCTTTAATGCGACAGCCGGAATCACAAAGAGCCCGTGGGTAGGCATGTACTACTTTGAGAGATTCTTCAACTCTCCATACTTTGCTTCCACCATCAAGAACACATTGATCCTGAGTCTGTACGGACTGGTTGTATCATTCCCGATTCCGATCATCCTGGCACTGATGCTGAACTCCTTCCGCCATAAGAGATACCGGAAAGTGATCCAGACCGTCACCTACGCGCCGAACTTCATTTCCACCGTAGTTATGTGTGGTATGATCATTCTGTTCCTGTCTCCGTCCGTCGGTGTTATCAACCACGTACTGGAAGCAATCGGAATTCCGGCGGTCAACTTCATGGCGAAAAAAGCCTACTGGAGACACATTTATGTGTGGACCGGCGTATGGCAGAGTACAGGATGGAGCTCTGTTATTTACTTCGCAGCACTCGCCGGCATCAGCCCGGAGCTGCATGAGGCGGCAAAGGTAGACGGCGCAACGAAATTACAGCTGATCCGTCACATCGACCTTCCGCTGATCATGCCGACCGCGACCATTCTTCTGATTATGAACTGCGGAAGCATTCTTTCCGTCGGCTTCGAAAAAGCCTTCCTTCTGCAGAACAACCTGAATGCCAGTGTATCCGAGATCATTTCCACCTACGTCTATAAGGTCGGTCTGATCAACAACGATATGTCGTATTCTTCAGCAATCGGTCTGTTCAACACCATCGTAAACATGGTTATGCTGATCATTGTCAATACGATATCTGATAAACTTTCGGGCAACAGCCTGTGGTAGGAGGAAACAAAAACATGAGTAAAGAAAATACCGCAGTGACAAAAAAGAAAATAAAACGCTGCAAAGAGGACGTCGTTTTTGACGCAGCCTGCTTCATTATCCTGACGCTGGTTCTGTTTGTTGTGGCATATCCGCTGTACTGGGTTATCATTTCATCCATCAGTGCGCCAAGCGCCGTATCGAGTGGTAAAGTACTGCTTCACCCGATCGGATTTACCCTGAAGGGCTACGCAGAAGTATTTAAAAACGACCAGGTTATGAGAGGCTTTTTAAACTCCCTGATCATCACCTTCTGCGGTGTCATGGTCAACCTGATCGTAACGCTTCCGACATCATATGCACTTTCCAGAAGCAATTTCTCCGGAAAGAAACCGATCACCATTTTTTACCTGATCACCATGTTCTTCGGCGGCGGTCTGATCCCTACCTATCTGGTTATTCAGAGACTGCAGATGCTGAACACGATCTGGCACTGATTCTTCCGGGATGCTTAAGCGTATACAACATGATCGTGGCAAGAACCTTCTTCAAGTCGAACATTTCGGAAGAGCTGTATGAGGCAGCTGAAATTGACGGCTGCACCCAGGCGAGATTCTTTTTCCAGATTGCACTTCCGCTTTCCAAAGCGATCATCGCAATTCTGGTTCTGTACTATGGTGTCGGTCACTGGAACTCATACTTCTCAGCACTCGTTTATATTTCGGACAAAGCAAAGTATCCGTTGCAGCTGGTTCTGCGTAACATCCTGATCACGAACCAGACCGCGCTGTCCCAGACAGCAACAACTGCGGCAGCAAGAGCAGCACTGCAGGAAAAACAGCAGCTGATCGACGTTATGAAATACTCGCTGATCATCATCAGCAGTATCCCGGTTCTGGTTATGTACCCACTGGTGCAGAAGCACTTTGTAAAGGGTGTTATGATCGGATCCATGAAGGTTGATTTACAAGAAGAAGTTTTTTTAACGATTTATCTGCCGCACGGGAAACGGCGGTATGTAAATAAAGAGTCCGGACAACGGACAGGCAAAAGCGCTTCCGGCGGGAAAATGCCGCCGGAACAACACAGGAGGGAAAAATCATGAAAAGAAAAGCAGTCGCAGCAGTTTTAACTGCAGTAATGGTGGCATCTATGTTTACCGGATGTGGAAGTGATAATGGAAGCAGCTCGGCAAAGAGTGCTTCTGCAGCATCCGCAGCATCCGCAGCAAACGACACCGTGGATGAGGACGGAAAAGTAAACGGCATTATGTATCAGGAAGGTCTTCCGCTGGTAGACGAGGGAGATTACACCTTCTCTATCTTCTGCGATGATTCCAGCGAATCCGGCGAGTTTATCATGCTCGATGAGTTCAAAAAACAGACCAATGTAGACGTTGACCTGAAAATTTATCCATACGAAACAGCAACGGAGAGACTGAATCTGGATCTGAACTCCGGAGATTACGCGGATGTGATCGGCGGATGGACCTTAAGCGACAATGCAATCCTGACCTATGGTGTAAACCAGGGCGTATTCATTCCGCTGGAAGATTATTTTGAGAAATATTGCCCGAACATTTCTGCGATCCTGGATCTGCCGGGTGTAAGAGAAAAAATGACAGCACCGGACGGACACATCTACACAATTCCGTACGTATGTGCCGATTCAACCGTTGGATACAGCCCATACATCAATACGAAATGGCTGGAGAATGTTGGCATGAGCATGCCGACCACTACAGACGAGTTTGAGGCAGTCTTGAAAGCCTTCAAAGAGCAGGATGCAAACGGCAACGGTGACGCTTCCGATGAAATCCCGTTCTCTACCGACCCGAACAACAAACATATCGAGGCTATGGCCGGTTACTTCGGACTTCCGATGAACAAACTTGGTATTGCAATCCAGAATGAAAAGGTTGTTTACGGCGGTGTCAGCGATACATACCGTGAGTTCCTTTCCTGGTTCCACAAACTGTATGCAGAAGGACTCGTAGACGTAGAGCTTTACACACAGGACAGCTCCACATGGGAAGGTAAAGGAAATCAGGACCTGTACGGCGTTTCCATCGCATACGGAAGCGGAGAGTTTACCGGAATCCCGGCTGCAGAGGAAAGAGGCGATTTCGACTCCATGCCTGTTCTGAACACAGACAAAGACGGAATCTGGCTGCGCGATACGGAAGGCTTCAGCGTATACAGAACCCAGGCTGTCATCACAAACAAGGCAGAGCATCCGGAAATCATCTGCCGCTGGTTTGACAATGCATTCGCACTGGAGAACGGCATCGGCTGCAACAGAGGACCGGTTGGTGTGATTGTAAACAAAGAGGATGACGGATACCATGCGATTGACACCACCACACTGTCTGAGGAAGATCAGGAAAAATATTCCTGGGGCAATCTGTGGCCGCAGTCTCTGCCGAAATATCTGCCGGCAGACTTCGAGTTTGTAGAAGAGCATCCGATGTATGATGAGAAAAAAGCAACAGAGGAAGCTTATGAGGCAAATCTGACCAAAGAAATTATTCCGTCCTACTGGATTGACTTGGATAAAATTGATACCTTCTCTGATACGAACACAGCAATCAAAGATTTCTTTGAGCAGCAGCAGGCGCAGTTCGTATGCGGCGAGCTTGACATTGACAACGATGCTGACTGGCAGGCTTATGTAGATGGTATGTACTCTCTGGGACTTGAGGACTGGGTAGCAACTCAGGGTATCGAGGAAATCGCGAAATAAACAGGAAAAGGTAACGATATTTCCTGTGGCGTGAAAAAAGGCATATTACAGTGTAAAACGGTAATATGCCTTTCTTTTGGGCAAGAACTGATATAATGGGAAGAAACAATAAAGGGGTAATTAGATCGGATAAAAAAGCTATGCCCGGAGTCTTTTAATCCGGGAGTACAAAAAAAGGAGGAGCTGGAAGAGATGATGCAGGACTGGTTTCGGAACGCGAAGCTGGGCATTTTTATCCATTATGGGATTTATGCGGTGGGTGATGTGTCAGAGTCATGGTCGTTCCACAACGGAAATATTTCTTATGAAGATTACATGAAACAGTGTGAAGGCTTTACAGCATCGAAGTTTGATGCGAAAAAATGGGCGGAGCTGTTTCAAAAAGCAGGTGCGCAGTACGTGGTTATGACAGCGAAGCACCATGACGGCGTGGCACTGTTTGATACCGGATACAGTGATTTAAGTGTTGTGAAGAAAACGCCGGCAGCGCGCGACCTTGTAAAAGAGTATACAGCCGCCATGCGTGAGGCAGGTCTGAAAGTCGGCCTTTATTATTCGCTGATCGACTGGTCGGATCCGCGGTATCGCACGGTTTACCCGGAAGGAATGAAAAAAGAAGACTGTCTGAACGATATCTATGGTTCCCCGGCCGGAAAAGAGGAGGAGCCGCAGAAATGGCAGGAGTTTCTGGAATTCAACAATCATCAGTTAAAAGAACTGATGTCGAATTACGGAACGGTGGATCTTTTATGGTTTGATGGTGACTGGGAACGGAGCGCGGCACAGTGGAAGATGCCGGAATTCAGGGAATATCTGCATACGCTGAATCCGAACGTTGTATTGAATTCGAGAATGCAGGGCTACGGAGATTATGAGACACCGGAGCAGGGAATTCCGCTGTACGGACCGAAAGGCGAGTGGGAATTCTGTACGACGATCAATGATTCCTGGGGATATCGTCCATCGGACAATGATTACAAGAGCAGCGGCCAGATCGTGCGTATGTTCTGCGACTGTATTACCCTCGGCGGAAGAATGCTGCTGGACATCGGACCGAAAGAGGACGGAACGCTCGATGAACGTCAGGAGAAGGTGCTGCTGGATCTTGGCGGATGGATTCATGACCACGAGGAAGCGGTATTTGGAACAGAAAAAGGACTGGATTACAATCATTTTCTCGGCGGAAGCACGATTTCGGCGGATCAGAAGACGATGTATCTTTTTGTCTATGATAAGCCGCAGGAGACGCTGTGCGTGAAAGGCATTAAAACGCCGGTAAAAAGGGTGACGGTTCTGCATACGGGAGAAGAACTTCGGTTCTCCTATACGGGTTCCCTTCCATGGAGCGGTATTCCGGGAACACTCTGGATCTGGGCCGGCGAGATGAGTATTCATCCGTTTGCAACGGTTGTGAAGGTAGAGCTTGAGGATGAGATCACCTACAATCTGGGACACGGGGAAGTCGTAACCTTTAATGAGTAAAACGATTCGGACAGAGGAGCTTATGAGATGAAGAGAATAATTGGCTATGTAAATACGGCGGACTTAAATCATATGCGAGAAGAGGATGTGCGGGCACTTACCGTGATCAATATTGCATTTGGTCTGATCCGGGACGGAGAAGTTGTATGGGATGCAAAGGATGCACGGGATGGAATGGTATCCATTCGGAAAAGCAATCCGGAGCTGAAGATTGTATTGTCTGTAGGCGGCTGGGGAGCAGACGGCTTTTCCCAGGCTGCAAGAACAAAAGAGGGAAGAGAGCGGTTTGCTGCGAGTGCACTTGCAATTGTGAAGGAGTATGGTCTGGACGGTATTGACATTGACTGGGAGTATCCGGGCACATCGCTGGCAGGAATTGCGTCGGACAGATCGGATAAAGAGAATTATACGCTGCTTCTGGCGGAGCTTCGGAAGACACTGGACGCGTACAGAGAAGGCATGCTTGTAACGACAGCAGTCGGCGGAGATGTTTACTTTGCACTGCAGACAGATATGAAGGAGGCTTCCCGGTATCTGGATTATGTGCAGCTGATGACGTATGATCTGCAGGGCGGTTTCCAGAAGGTGACGGGACATCATGCGGCGCTGTATCACAGTGAGGGAAATTTGTTTGATGCATGTGTGGAGAAGGCAGTGAACGGTTTTGCAAATGCAGGCGTTCCAATGGAAAAGCTGATCCTTGGCGTACCGTTTTATTCCAGAAAATGGGATGGAGTAAAAGGCGCCGGATGCCGCAACGGGCTTGGAATGGAAGCAGAGACGGTCGGAGGATATGGCGGTGACTACGGCGAGCTCAAAGAGAGCTGGATCGGAAAGAGGGGATTTATCCGGTATTGGGATGAGCAGGCGAAGGTTCCGTATCTGTTTGACGGGGAGACATTTATCAGCTATGAGGACTGCGAGTCACTGGGTGTGAAAATTGCGTACCTGAAAGAAAAGGGCATGGGAGGCATTATGTTCTGGGAGTATAAATGCGATCCCAGCGGAGAATTACTTTCATTTATAAAGAAAAACATGTAGCGTAGTGGCCCACAGCCGGTATGTGAAAAGGCTTCTTACTCCGGTGTTCCTGAAGAATCGCAAGGAATCCTTTTTTACATGGCGTCTGCCGCCGGTGGGCGGATGTACGTTGTGGAGACAGATAGGAAAAAGAGAAAGGGATAGATAGAATCATGATCTCAGAAAATTTGAAAAAATATGCAACGGAAAAATTTGAGGGACGGAGAGAGCTTCTGGCTCCGGTGATGCCTGTTATCGAAGAAAAATTGAAACAGTGCAGTGAAGAAGAGGCTGTGCTGATGAAGTTTCTGTATGGTACGATGCCGGTAAGGGATGCGGGAGAATATGGATTTGACCTTTTTCTTTCGTACGTGAAGCATGCGCTGATGCTGCGGGAGAAGGTGGCATGGTGTAAGGAGCTGCCGGAGGATGTGTTTGTAAATTATGTGCTGTATGACCGGATCAATTCCGAGAATATTACGGACTGCAGACCGTTTTTTTACGAGCAGATTATGGGGCGTGTGGCCGGAATGAGTCTTTGGGAGGCAATTCTGGAGATTAATTACTGGTGTGCGGAGCATGCAACGTATGAGGCAACGGACAGCAGAACAGCATCTCCGATGACAATGTATCGGAGTGGAAAGGGACGCTGCGGGGAGGAGTCAACATTTGCAGTTACGGCGTATCGGAGTGTCGGTATTGCGGCACGGCAGGTTTATACACCGAGATGGGCACACTGTGATGACAATCATGCGTGGGTTGAGGTGTTTGTGGACGGCGAGTGGCATTTCCTTGGCGCCTGTGAGCCGGAAGAAGTGCTGGATACCGGCTGGTTCTCCGGTCCGGCGAATCGGGCAATTCTGATTCATACGCGGAACTTCTCGGATTATGTAAAGGAGAGTAACGAGGAGTATCTTGGAAAAGAAGGGGCGCTGTACTACTTTAACCATACAGATTTTTATGGCAGAACGAAGCTGGTGAAGATTCTTGTGAAGGATGAGAATGGAAAACCGGCTGCAGGAGCGCATATTGCGGTTGAAATCCTGAATATGGCAGAGTTTTTCCCGGCTGCAGTGATGATTGCGGATGCGGACGGAGAAGTTCAGATGACACTTGGCCTTGGCGATATCCGGGTACGGGCATTTGACGGAATACGCCGGGCAGAAGCCATGATGAGGATAGAGGAGGAAGATTCGCTGGAACTGGTGCTGCAGGAAGAGGCGGTTCCGTCAGCGGATGATACGTGGCAGACGCTGGAAATCCGGGCACCGAAGGAGGTGCCGGTACGGAATGTCGTTGCCACAAAGGAGCAGAAGGAGCGCAATGCGGCACGGATGGCAGAGGCGGAACGGCTTCGGAAGGCACGGTTTGCAGCATGCTTTGATGAGAAAAAAGCTGCTGCGTATCCGGAAGCGGAAGAGATTTTCCACCGGGCAGGAGAGAATTTTGAGGAGGTTTATACATTCCTTTCCAAAGATGAAAATCCGAACCGGAAGAAGCTGCTGTTTTCGCTGGCATTAAAGGATGCGAAGGACTTGAAGGCATCCGTTTTAGAGGATCATCTCGACTGTGAGCAGGGGGATCTTCCAGAGGAGATTTTCAGGAAGGATCTTCTTTGCCCGCGTATTTTCCTCGAGGAGCTGACGCCATATCGGAGCGTGATCCGCGGATTTTTTGAGGAAGAGACAAAACACAGCTTTGCGGAGCAGCCGGAACGGATTCTGGATTATCTTAAGAAGAATATTACCTTCCATGCAGAAGAAGAGTATGACACGATCATGGCAACACCGGTCGGCGTCCTTACGATGAAACAGGGAAGTCCTCTGGCGCAGAAGATTCTGTTTGTGGCAATCTGCCGGAGTCTCAATGTAGCGGCAAGACTGAATCCGGTGACACTGGAGCCGGAGTATTACCGTGATGGGGAATTCCACAGTGTGGAAACAGAAGCAGCTGTTTTGAAGGAGGAAACGGAAAGTGCGGTTCTGACACTGCGTGCGGAGGATGGAAGCGCATGGAAATACTATCAGACGTGGACTATCGGAAAGTGGAATGGAACGGTGTTTGAGACGCTGAATTACGAAGAAACCGCATTCAATGGCAAAACACTGGCTCTGACCCTGGAGCCGGGCTGCTATCGTCTGATTACAAGTATGCGTATGCCGAACGGTGACCAGCATGCCGCATACCGCGTGTTTGAACTGAAGGCGGGAGAAGCAAAAGAGATTTATCTGGAAACCGTGAAAAAAGAGCTGGATGAGCTGTTAGAGCACATCGAACTGCCGGAGATCACGCTGGAGGATCTGGATGGAAAGGCGCATACCCTGAACGATCTCACCAAAGACGGCCCGATCCTTCTGGCCTTCCTCGGAACCGGAGAGGAGCCGACCGAGCATGTTCTGAATGAGCTGATCGAAATCGCAGAGAAGTGGAATGCAAAAGACGCTGCCATGGCAGCCGTGCTCCGCACGAAAGCCGACCTGGAAAACACGACTTTCCAGAAAGCCCGCGCAGCAATCCACAACATGTCCCTCTACCTCGACCCATCCGACGACGCCCCGGCGATCGCCGAAAAAATGGGAATCGATGCAGAAAAACTCCCACTGCTGATCCTCGCATTGCCGGGAAACATCGGCGGACGCGCTTATGCCGGATATAACGTCGGCAGCGTCGGACTGATGCTGCGGCTGATGGAAGAGGCGGCGAAAGCGTAAGTTAATACTAAAAAACAGGCTGACGCACGAATGCGGCAGCCTGTTTTTTTAAAGAACGCCCAGTTTTTTCAACTGTGCTACGCCATCTTCATATCCCATAAAATGAATTCCATGAATCCCTGCCTGCTCTGCGGCCTCGACGTTTGCTTTGGTGTCGTCGAGGAATACGCAGCGGTCCGGGGTGAGGGAGAATTTCTGGATCAGGTGCTGGTAGATCTCCGGTTCCGGTTTTGTTAAATGGCAGGTGTAGGAGAAGAGGGTTCCGTCCATGTAGGGGAGGAAGGGCATTTTCTCTTTGGTGCGCTCGAAGAGGTCTCCGGAGTAGTTGGAGAGGATGTAGAGGCGGTAGCCTTTTTCTTTTAAGGAGCGTACCCAGCTTTCTGCATACGGCAGCGGGTGATGGTTTCCTCGCAGTGGGCGAAAACCTCTTTGATTTCTTCGGTGTATTCCGGGGCGAGGGAGCAGAATCCTTTTACAATCTCCTCCGGTGTGAGAATTCCGCGGTCGAACTGGCGCCAGTAAGGGCTTTCGAAGGTTGCGGCGGTGATTGCTTTCGTCTTTTCCGGACCGAAAGCAAAGCGTTTCAGATAGGACTCGTAGTCCCAGTTGACGAGTACGCGGCCTACATCAAAAATAATGGTATCAATCATGACTGTTTTTCTCCTTTGTCTGATTTGTCGTTCTCATCGCGGTGCGACAGAACCTTGGCAACCAGCATCATGGCATAGATGAGCACTGGTGCGGTAATTGCACAGTAGAGGCAGACCGTCAGCGCCTTGTGTGCAAACGGCGTGTCGATAAACGCAAAAATCATGGCGCCAAGCCGAATCCGATCAGGACCGCGATGGAGAGAAGGGCGCCGATCTGTTTGAGTCGTTTCATAGATGGGATTCTCCAATCAAAAAATAAATACATGGTATAGTGTAGCACAGCTTCCTTGAAACATCCATGAAAAATTGAAAAACTGTCTGCAGGAAAAAACAGAGCGTGTTTGAAAAATGCGACACTGCAAAATTTAAGGATTCTTTAGAAAAAATTAATGGCGCTTTCGATTGCTTTTTTCCCTCAAAAGGGATAGAGTATTGGCATATACTTTGAAAAAGGAGAAACGAGAACAAAATGGATAAACTGAAAGAAAAACTTTCCCGCCTGATGTACGGCCGCTACGGCATCGATCAGCTGGGCAATTTTATGATGTGGGCGGCAGTTGCCATGATGATTTTCGGAGCGGTTGTACGGAGCTCCCTTATCTACACCCTGGCACTCGTCCTGGTCGTCTGGGCGGATGTGCGCATCATGTCCAAGAACCATTCCAAACGGTATGCGGAAAACCAGAAATTCTTGGAACTGAAAAACCGCGTCGTCGGATTCTTCCGAGGCGGAACCCGTGCATTCAAGGATAAAGAGCACTGCTACTTCCGCTGCCCGTCCTGCCATCAGCAGGTGCGTGTACCGAAAGGAAAAGGCCATATCGAGATCCGCTGCCCGAAATGCGGAACAAAATTCATCAAAAACACCTGATAAAAAGGAGTAGTGCGATTCATGTTTGGTTATGTGACCATCCGAAAGGATGACCTGAAAGTCAAAGATTACAACAAATATCAGGCATACTACTGCGGTCTGTGTCAGGATATCAAAGAGGCGTATGGAAAAAAGGGTCAGGCGATGCTGACGTTTGATATGACATTTCTTTCCATCCTGCTGACCGGGCTTTATGAGTGTGAGACAAAAGAAGAGGAGCATTACTGCTTTCTTCATCCCGGCAAAAAACATAAATGCCTGCGGAACAAATACACAAAATACTGCGCAGACATGAACGTGCTGCTCGCCTATTACAATCTGCTGGATGACTGGGAGGACGAGAAAAACTACGCGGCGTTTACAGCGGCAAAGGCTTTGAAAAAATCTGTGACACGCATCGAGGCATCGTATCCGCGCCAGACGAAAGCAGTGCAGGATTACCTCGAAAAGCTGCATGCATGCGAGAAGGAAAACAATCCAGACCTCGATCTTGCGGCGGGCTATACCGGAGAGGTGATGGCGGAGATCTATATTCCGGAGGAGGACATCTGGAGCGATGATCTGCGCCAGGTCGGCTTTTACATCGGAAAATTCATTTACCTGATGGATGCGCTTGATGACGTGGAAAAAGATAAAAAGAGCGGAAACTACAACCCGTTTCTGTCCATCGCAGATCAGCCGGACTTCGAGGAAACCGCAGAAAAAATCCTGCTGATGATGACGGCGGAAGCGTCGCGTGCATTTGAAAAACTTCCGATCCTGGAAAATGTAGACATTCTGCGAAATATATTGTATGCTGGTATCTGGGAAAAATACGAAATGCGAAAAAGCGCAAAAGAGCGCCAAAAAGAGGAGAAATAAAGACTGATGACAGATCCATATGAGGTGCTGGGCGTGTCCCGCGGGGCTTCGGACGATGAAATCAAAAAAGCATACCGAAAACTCAGCCGGACGTATCACCCGGATGCCAATATCAATAATCCGAATAAAGCAGAAGCAGAAGAAAAATTCAAACAGGTGCAGCAGGCGTACAAACAGATCATGGATGAACGCGAGCACGGCACCTCGTACCAGAGCGGAGGTTCGTCGTATGGCGGAGATGCTTACGGCGGCTATGGCCCGTTCGGCGGCTTCGACCCATTCGGCGGCGCGTACGGAAACGGCGGCTCCGCACGGAATGATTATGGAAATTCCGAGCAGGAAATGCGGCTGCAGGCGGCAGCCAACTACATCAACAGCGGCCACTTCCGCGAGGCGATGAACGTGCTGAACGACATTTCCGACCGCAGCGGAAAATGGTATTTCCTGCATGCGATCGCAAATTCGCGCCTCGGCAACAACATCAATGCCGTGCAGGATGCCGAGATGGCAGTCAAATTAGAACCGCAGAATCTGCAGTACCAGCAGCTTTTAAACCAGCTCCAGGGCAGCGGCCAGTGGTATTCCGACATGGGAAGCGGCTACGGCTACGAGAGAAGTGCAGGTGATCTCGGAAAATGGTGCTGTGAATGTATGGCAATCAATGCCATCTGCAATTGCTGCTGCTGCGGCGGAAGAGGATTTTTCTGCTGTTGATCAAAAAATAATTACAAGAAATGTATAAAAGTGAACATTCAGGGGAGAATAACAGTGTCATCGAAATTCCCCTGTTCGATGATACAAAAGAAAAATAAGGAAATACTTATCCTCCCCTTAAAAGCCCCGCTGCAACCGAAAAAACGGTTCGCTGTGGGGCTTTTTTCTAACAGCCGAAAGTCCTTGTTTTTCCCATCAAAACAGATTATAATGAAAGAGATCGCAATTATGACCGGAGCAAAAAAATACGAACGGATCATAGAAAGAAAACAGAAAGAGAGAAAAGCTATGGAACGAAAAACAGCATGGAATGAGTACAAGAAAAAAGATATGAAAAAGCTGGAAAAATTAAACGCCGGCTACCGCGCATTCCTGGATCACGGAAAAACGGAGCGTGAGTGTGTAAAGGAAAGTGTACGTCAGGCAGAAGAGGCCGGATACGTAAGCCTCGACACCTATGTAAAAGAAAATCGTGCGTTAAAACCGGGTGACAAGGTTTATGCTGTATGCATGAAGAAGGCCATTGCCCTGTTCCAGATCGGAACAAAGCCTCTGACAGAGGGTATGAATATTCTCGGTGCGCACATCGATTCTCCGCGTCTTGACGTAAAACAGAATCCACTGTATGAGGACAACGGATTTACATATCTTGATACCCATTATTACGGTGGCATCAAAAAATGGCAGTGGGTAACGCTTCCGCTTGCAATCCACGGTGTTGTAGCCAAGAAGGATGGCGAAGTAGTGGATGTAGTCATCGGCGAGGATGATAACGATCCGGTATTCTGTGTGACAGATCTCCTGATTCACCTTTCCAGAGAGCAGCAGACCAAACCGGCAAGTACGGTAGTAGAGGGCGAGAACCTCGATCTTCTGATCGGAAGCCAGCCGCTGGAAGGAACAGAGAAAGATGCAGTGAAAGCCATGACCTTAAAGCTCTTAAACGACAAGTATGGCATCGAAGAAGAGGATTTCCTCTCCGCAGAGCTTGAAATTGTACCGGCAGGAAAAGCGCGTGAGCTTGGTATGGATGCCAGCATGATTCTTGCATACGGCCAGGATGACCGTGTATGCGCATACACTTCTCTTGTCGCAATGCTCGAGGTGGAAGCACCGGAGAAGACATCCTGCTGCCTGCTCGTAGACAAAGAGGAGATTGGAAGCGTCGGAGCAACCGGCATGCAGTCTCATTTCTTCGAAAACACCATGGCAGAGCTGCTTGCACTTGCAGGTGAGGGAACGGAGCTTGCACTTCGGAGATGTCTGGCTTCTTCCAGAATGCTTTCTTCTGATGTCAGCGCAGCATTTGATCCGCTGTATGCAGCAGCATTTGAGAAGAAAAACGCTGCATTTTTCGGAAAAGGTATCGTAATTAACAAATTTACAGGAGCAGGCGGAAAGAGCGGCTCAAACGATGCCAATGCAGAGTACGTCGGAGCTCTTCGCGCTATCTTTGATGATGCAAAAGTAAATTGGCAGACAGCAGAGCTTGGTAAAGTTGATGTCGGAGGCGGCGGAACCATCGCTACATCATGTCTCTGTACGGTATGGAAGTGATTGATTCCGGTGTACCGGTTCTCAGCATGCATGTCCATGGGAAGTAACCAGCAAAGCAGATGTTTACGAGGCCAAGAAGGCCTATGTGGCATTTTTGAAAAACGCATAAATAATATTGAGGAGGTTTGAAACGTTTGGACAGTGACATAGTCGGCAGTATTCTTTTGCAGGTCGTATTGATAGCGGTCAATGCGGTATTTGCCTGCGCGGAGATCGCTGTGGTCTCCTGCAACGACGCTAAACTGGAAAAAATGGCACAGGAGGGAAACAAAAGAGCGGCGAAGCTGTTTCATCTGACGGAACAGCCATCCCGTTTTCTTGCAACGATACAGGTGGTCATCACTCTGTCCGGTTTTCTTGGAAGTGCCTTTGCAGCAGAAAATTTTTCGGATCGAATCGTTTCCGCTCTTGTGGACGCGGGTATGAAGATTCCGGAAAAGACACTGGATGCGATTGCCGTTGTGCTGATTACGCTGCTTTTATCTTATATCACCCTGATCTTTGGCGAACTGGTGCCGAAAAGGATTGCAATGCAGAAGGCTGAGCAGATTGCGCTCGGGATTTCCGGTCTTGTAAGCGGTGCTTCGAAAGTGTTTGCACCGCTTGTGTGGCTGTTGACTGCATCGACAAACGGTATCCTGCGCCTTCTGGGGATCGATCCGGATGAGGACGACGATCAGGTGACGGAGGAAGAAATCCGAATGATGGTAGATGCCGGCAGCGAAAAAGGCGCGATCGACAATGAAGAAAAAGATATGATTCAGAACGTATTTGAGTTCGATGATCTGACCATTGATGAAATCTGCGTCCACAGAACCGATGTAGATCTTCTGTGGCTGGAAGACTCGATGGAGGAGTGGGAGCAGCTGATCCATGAAAGCCGCCATTCTTATTACCCGGTCTGTGGTGAAACTGTGGACGATATCATCGGCGTTCTGGACGCCAAGGATTATTTCCGGCTTCGCACCAAGGACCGCGATCATGTCATGAAAGAAGCAATCAAACAGCCTTATTTTGTTCCTGAAAACATCAAGGCTGCCACGCTGTTCCAGAACATGAAAAAGACCGGCAACTATTTTGCCGTGGTTCTGGATGAGTACGGCGGCATGGATGGAATTATCACCGTGCGTAACCTGATCGAGCAGCTTGTCGGGGACTTGAATGATGAGGCGGAGATCGGGCAGCCATCGGAAATTGAGCTGATTTCCACAGACACCTGGAAAATCATGGGAAGTGCCTCGTTGGATGATGTGGCGGAGGAACTGAAGATCAAACTGCCGGTCGATGAATATGAAACGTTCGGCGGCTACATTTTCGGCGAACTCGGTGCGGTTCCGGATGACGGCAGCCAGTTTGAACTCGAGACCGACGATCTCTGGATCAAGGTCATGCGGGTCAAAGAACACCGCGTGGAAAATACGGTGGTAAGGAAACTGCCTCCGAAAGAAAAAGGAGAGCAGGAGGAACGTAAGGAGAGGGAATGAAACGTGAACTGGATACAGCAGACCGGAAAATTGTGGAACTGCTGCAGGAAGATGCAAGGCTTCCGCTCAAAAGTATTGCAGACAAGGTAATCTCACTTCGCCGACGGTTTCGGCGAGAATCGACCGCCTGGAAAAGGACGGGGTGATCACCGGCTACCGCGCGAGTGTGAACCCGGAGGTTTTCGACTATCGGATCAAGGCATTCATCAATCTGGAGGTTGAGCCGGTGCGGAAAAAGGAATTCTATCCGTACATCACCGACTGCCCGAATGTGATCGAGTGCAACTGCGTGACCGGCGACTATTCGATGCTGATGGAGGTTGTGTTCCACACGACATCTGAGCTGGATCAGTTTATCGGCCAGCTTCAGCATTTTGGAAGAACGAAGACGCAGATCGTGTTCTCTACATCGGTGGAACACAGAGGAATTCCGCTCGGCGATACCAGAATCCCGATTCTGGAGCAGGAAGAAGAAAAAGGTTGATTTTCTGCGGACTTTCCGATATACTAAAGCGTGTTACAAAAACCGGAATCCCGCTAGGGGACGGCGCGAAAAAACGCGCTCAGAGAAACAGATAAAGGATGGATAATAACATGAGTTTATTACAGAATTGGCGTGATATCGCCTATAATCAGGAAGCAGACAAAAAACAGCTCCAGCAGTTCTGGACCAATTATTTCCTGATTGAGAAAAACATTTACGAGCAGCTTCTTTCCAACCCGGATGAAGTGGTAAAAGGAACCGTAAAAGAGCTGGCAGAGAAATACAAAGTGGACGTTATGACCATGGTTGGTTTCCTAGACGGCATCAACGACAGCCTTGTGATCCCGAACCGATCGAGGAGATGGAAGAGGATACCGTTGTTACACTGGCTTACGATAAAGAGCTTCTGTACAAAAACATGGTAGACGCAAAAGCAGACTGGCTGTACAACCTGCCGATGTGGGATGAGATCTTCACAGAAGAGCAGAAGAAAACGCTTTACATGGAGCAGAAAAAATCCGGCACTGTAATCAAAGGCAAAAAAATCGGAAGAAACGATCCATGCCCGTGCGGAAGCGGAAAGAAATACAAATACTGCTGCGGTAAAAACGCATAAGAAAGAATTTTCGAGAAGAGACCGGGGAGCCGAAAGTTGAAAGGCTTCGCGGTCTCTTTTTCTATGAAGAGGGAGAAGCAGAATGCAGGAGACGGTAGTTTATCTGAAAAAAATTACGCAGCCGGAGGGCGAAAAAAAAGAGCTGGAACGGGAACTCTCGCAGTGCGGATGGGAGCTGTTCCGGATGGGAATGAAGGAACAGTATGGGCTGGATGGAGAAAAGATAACGATCGAACGGAATGCGCACGGAAAACCGTACCTGCCGGGGCATCCGCAGATCTGTTTTAATATTTCTCATTCGGGGGAATACGCTGCCTGCGCTTTTGCTTCCATTCCGATCGGCATGGATCTGCAGCAGCACCGCCGCGCTGCCTGGGAGCACATGGCAGAACGGTATTTTTCCGCCGAAGACCAGAAACGCCTTGCCGCAACGGAGAATGCTGAAACGCTGTTTTTCCGGATCTGGACCGAGGAGGAGAGCTACGGCAAGTGGAGGGGAACCGGTCTTTCGGGTTCTCTTGGAACGGAAAAGAAAGAGGGCTTCTGCACGCATTTCAGTCCGGAGAAAGGATATGAAGGCGCCGTCTGGGCAGCGGAGCCCGTGAAAATCTGCATGAAAAGAATAGAACCATAAAAATCGTGCATAACCTGTCCCGCCATCTCATATATATAACGATAAGAGGTGGTGAAGATGAAAAGGACAGGAAGACAAAAGGATATTGTTACGCCAGAGAAAAAACAGGAGCAAAGGGAACTTTTGCGCCTGTTTTCTGCGAATATACGGAAAATTCTGAAAAACACAGATCTGCTGGCCGATGACCTGCAGGAAATCCGTCTGCGGACCGGCGCGCCGCTTCTGGTGGTCGCAAAGGATCAGGAGTACTTTCTGACCCCGGACGGAGCACTGACCGGGGAGTGGGAGAAAGGTTATCCCGTCTCACCGACGGATATCCGCGATACGATGGATTACATAGGAAGTTTTTCCCTCTACGCCTACGAGGATGAACTGCGGCAGGGTTTTCTGACCGTGGAGGGCGGCCACCGGATCGGCATTGCCGGAAAGACGGTAATCGAAGGGGAAAAGGTGAAAGGCATCAGCCATATATCCTGCATCAACGTGCGGGTTGCTCATGAGAAAAAAGGCTGCGCGGACCGAGTGATGCCGTACCTTTGGGAAGACGGCCGTTTCCTGCACACCCTGATTGTCTCCGCACCCGGCTGCGGCAAAACGACGATGCTGCGCGATATCATCCGCCAGATTTCGGACGGGGAGTCGCCGTATCCGGGGCTGACCGTCGGTGTGGTCGATGAACGGAGCGAGATCGCAGGCTGCTATCTCGGCGTTGCGCAGAATGATGTCGGCATCCGCACCGATGTGCTCGACTGCTGTCCGAAGGCGGAGGGCATGATGATGCTGATCCGCGCCATGTCGCCCGATGTGGTGGCAGTCGATGAGATCGGAACGGGCGAGGACATCCGTGCGATCGAGTCCGTCGTTAACTGCGGGTGCAAGCTGCTCGCGACCGTGCATGGCAATTCCATGGAGGATATGAAGCAGAAGCCTCTCCTGAACCGCCTCGTGGAATCCCACGTTTTCGAGCGGTACATCGTGCTGGATGCGAAACCCCGCGCCGGAAGTGTACAGGCTATTTTTGACGGAAGAGGAACGACACTGTACCGAAGGGAGGCGTTTCTGTGATGCGGCTTGCAGTTTTACTGGCGGCTTCTCTTGCCTGCGTCGGGATCGGCTTTGCAAAGAGTGCGGCGCTGTCGGCCCATGTGAAAGATCTGGAAACACTGCAGAAAATTATCCAGTATCTGCGTGGAGAGATTGTGACGGCGGCTTCCCCGCTGCCGGATGCGTTCTGGGAGACGGGAAGGCGGATGCGGGATCGTACCGGGATTTTTTACAGGATATTTCCGAGGATATGCGCCGCCCGGACGGAAAGACACTGCCGGCGATTCTGGAAGAGAATACGGCAGTCCACCTGGCGGACACACGCCTTACAAAAGAAGAAAAAGAAGAGCTGCAGGAGGCCGGATGCAGCCTTGGCACCGGGGACCGCGCCATGCAGAAGGCGAATCTGGACCGGTATGAGGCACGCCTTGTGCAGCGGATCGCGGAACTGCAGAAAGGATTGCCGGAAAGGAAGAGGCTCTGTCAGAGTCTTGGAATCATGGGAGGCCTTTTTTTATTTTTGATTCTGGTTTAGGGCGTGTCTGAAAACGGAGGAGCAGGCGTGGAGGTCGGGATTCTATTTAAATCGGGGCAGTCGGGATTCTGGTATCGGTCCTGTGCCAGGTATTAAAACACAGCGGCCGGGAAGAACAGGCATTTCTTGCAAGCCTTGCCGGTCTTGTGCTGGTGCTGTTCTGGATTCTTCCCTATATTTCCGCTCTGTTTGAGGACATCAAACAACTGTTTACAATTTAAGAGCAGGGAGAAAAAACGGAGGGGATCATATGGATATACTTCGGATCGCTGCGCTTGGCACGGCGGGCGTGCTGCTTGGAATCACAGTAAAGGGAGCAAAGCCGGAATTTGCCCTTCTTGTGACGGTCGGTGCCGGCCTCTGCATTCTTGCCGGGACCGTCGGAAAAATGCAGTATCTGTTCGGCATGCTCGCACAAATGAAATCGTATCTCCCGGTGGACTCATCGTATCTGAATACGCTGCTGAAAATGCTTGGGATCACGTATGTGGGGCAGTTTTCCGCCGGGATCTGTAAGGATGCGGGCTATTCTTCCATTGCAGGGCAGATTGAACTGTTCGCCCGCCTGGCGGTCCTTGCCGTCAGTATGCCAGTGCTGCTCGCTCTGCTGGAAACGGTTCATGATTTTCTGTAAAAAAGCCGGATGGGGCATGGCGCTGCTTTTTCTGTGTCTCATTTTCGGAACGGGAAGAACGCAGAAAATCGAAGCAGCGGATACCGAAACGGATCAGGCAGCAGCGGCGCAGGACGAACTTCTTGCAGAACTCGACTTCGATGCAATCCAGCAGGAAGTGGACAGCCTGCTGTCCAGCCAGCAGTTTTCTTTTGCCGGTACGGTGCGTTCTCTTTTGCAGGATGGCGATCCCTTCCGCACCTTCCGTGCCGGAAATGCCGTTCTCTCCTGTGCCAAAACAGCATTCCTTGCGCAGAAGGGGCTGATGAAGGAGCTGTTTCTCCTCGTTCTGGCAGGCGCGGTGCTCGGCAGTTTTTCCTCTCTCTTTGAAGGAAAACAGGTCAGGGACGCCAGTTTTTATATGGTCTATCTGCTTGCGCTTGCACTGATTCTGAAAAATTTCCAGTCGAGCGGGGAAAACCTGAAAGCTGTCATCACATCGCTGGTCGCTTTTATGCGGATCCTGACGCCATCCTACTATCTGGCGGCCGCGGCCGCCGGGGGCGCATCATCAGCCGTGATGTTTTATCAGATGCTCCTTCTAGTGATTCTAGCTGTCGAAAAGCTTCTGCTCGCCCTCGTCCTCCCGATGATCCATATCTATCTGCTCATCGCCCTTGTAAACGATCTTTCCGGCGAGGAGATTTTGTCCCATATGACAGAGCTGCTGGAAACCTGCGTGAACGGCCTTTTAAAATCGTCGCTCGGCGTACTTGTGGGAATGCAGATGATCCGGAATCTGATCGCACCGGCGCTCGATTCCCTGCGGCAGATGGCACTCTGGCGGACTGCCGGAATGATTCCCGGCATCGGAAATGCGGTGAATGCTGTAACCGAGTTGGTGGCAGGCTCCGCGGTGCTGATCCGCAACTGCTTTGGCGTGACGGCAATGCTGGTACTGCTCGCAGCAGGCATGGTCCCCGCCGTTCAGCTTCTCGTTTCGGGTCTTTCCTTCCGCCTTCTCGCCGCGGCGGCGCAGCCCGTCTCGGACAAGCGGATCGCGGGATGTCTTGCGGCGGCAGGAAAAGGATATGCGATGCTTCTGCGTCTCCTTCTGACCGTAGAAGTCCTGTTTCTGCTGACGATTGCAATCCTGGCGGGAACTTTTTCCTAGAGCGTGTCTGAAAAAGGCTTTTCGCAAACTGGGGCTTGCAGATTGCGGAAATGATTTTTCAGACATGCTCTAGCATGTAGTTGGGCAGGCAGCGGCGGGAGGCGGCATGGTAGAAGAGATTCTGCAGTGGCTTAAGAATATTTCAATTTTTCTGATTTTTATGACAACTGTGCTGAACCTGATCCCGGAGAAGGAGGACAAGAAGCCGGTTCAGTTTTTTCTTGGAATTGTGATGGTACTGATTTTTTTCCAGCCCGTGCTAAAAGCGGGAGGTTTGGAGCAGAAAATGGCGCAGACGCTCGACCGTCTGACGCTGGAAGAGGAGGCAGCAGCAATGGAAAATGTACAGATTCGTGCAGAAAGCTTTGAAAAACAGTATTACGTGGGCGCCTGGGAAAAAGAGACGGAGCGCCAGATCCGGATGTATCTGTCAGAGAGCGGCATTCCGGGGGCAGCCGTTTCGGTAACGCTGGAGCCGGGAAACACCGGTGAGGCAAAAGAGATCCGCATTGAAGCGCCGATGCGGCAGACGAGCATTTACCGCGAAGAACAGAAAAAACAGCGGGAAATGCTCGATGAAAAGCTGACAGAGATCAAAAGTGTTTTAAGTGAGGTCTACGGAACCGATCCGGCGCATATTATGGTAGAGATTTCGGAATAGGCCTATGAGGGAAAAGGCAGCGGCGTTCCGGAAACAGAAAAAGGAGCAGTGGATGTTGTACTTCCTGCTGGCGGCAATCGGCGTTGTCCTGCTGCTGCCGACGGGAACAAAAAAGACCAGTGAGGAGACAGAACAGCCGCAGGAGACGGCTGCGCGTCCGGCGGGGGATGCGGGACTTTCGGTGCAGGAGGAGATGGAACAGCGTCTTTGTGACGCACTTTCCCAGATGGACGGTGTGGGCGCAGTGCACGTCGTGGTGACGCTGGAATCCACAGGAAAAAAGATTGTGGAAAAAGATGTTCCAACGCGGAGCACAACGGAGGAAAACAAGAAGGGAGAGGAGACCGGAAGCGTTACATCCTCGTCGCAGGATGAGGCAACTGTCTATGAAAAGACACAGAACGGGGCCGAGACACCGTATGTGGTTTCCGAGGAGTACCCGGCAGTGCGCGGCGTGCTCGTTATCGCAGAAGGCGGGGGAAACCCGGTGACGATACAGGAGATTCAGGAGGCCGTGATGGCATTATTTCAGGTGGGCGCAAATAAGATTAAAGTAGTCAAAATGAAGTAAAGGAGTCAAATGCGTGGAAAAATTAGAACAGGAAATGAATGCACCTGAGAAAATGGCAGAGACACCATCGCCGAAAAAGACGGCCGGGAAAAAGAAAAAATTCCGGAAAAACCAGGTCATCATCACCGCCCTTGCGATCATGATCGCCGTTGCCGGATACATCAACTATGCTGACAGTACCCTGTCCACGAAGGAGAAGGCAGACGGAACCACGGCGGATGCCAGCACCGTTTTAAAAGACATCTCCAGCCTGGACACCGACATCACCGACGAGGTGGATGCCGGCACAGCAGGGGACTCGTCGCGGACCGTCACCGAAACGCCGGGAGAGGCAGTCCTTGCCGGGGCATCTACATACATGGCCCAGGCCAGAATCGACCGCGAACAGATCCGTTCCCAGAACAAAGACACCTTAAATGAAATCATCAACAACACCAACCTCTCCGAAACCGAGCGCCAGAGCGCCGTCCAGAGCATGGTGGAAATGACGGAACTCGTAGAAAAAGAGTCGGCAACCGAACTCCTCCTCGAAGCCAAAGGCTTCACCGACGTCGTCGTAAACCTGACCGGCGAAACCGCCGACATCGTCGTTCCGATGAAAGAAGTAACCGAGGAACAGCGTGCCCAGATCGAAGACATCGTAACCCGCAAAACCGGAATCGGCGTAGAAAACATCGTCATCACCCCCATGAGCTCCGCCGCCGACACAGCCGCAGAGGAGAGTGCTCAGTAAATTTTGATATCCACGTAAAAAATCCGGAAACACAAAATCATGCGTTCCGGATTTTCACGTAATTCTATTTAATTTGCACCATGTGCCGTTCTTGCAACCGTCTGCAGTGCTTTCTTCACCGGCGGCAGCGAGATCAGAATCACCGTCAGCACACCTTCAGCCAGCAGATAGCTGTAGTTGTAAATAATCGGATACAGCGCCTTCAAAGACTGCGGGAAATTCTCCGGCATATAATCCATCCAGTACAGATACCCGCCTAACGTATGGAAAAATCCCCTCGCCAGCACAGCTACAATATACCCGATCAGCAGCCCGTTTTTCTTCTTTCCAAAGAATCCGGCCACACCTAGCGCCGCAAACGCAAACACATAATCACAGCACACCTGGAACAGCGACAGCACATACGGCCCCTGGATAAACTGCAGCAGTCCATAAGCAAAACCAACGAGAATACCCGTCTTCGCCCCATACCAGTTCGCAATCAGCACAATAAACAGCATCGAAAACAACGTAACCGATCCCCCGTACGGCAGCTCAAACACCTTCACATACGAAGTCACAAACGCCAGCGCCATTCCCATCGCACAAAACGCCAGCTTCCTTGCATCCATTCCCGTCCCCTTACTCTTCTGAGCAGAAAGAACCGAAGCAATCACCACCAGCGCCACCATCAGCACCACGCATCCAACATAACCGGCTGTCGTCAGTCCGCCGTCAGCAGTAACAAAAAAACTCATAAAAAAACCTCCTTCGCATTCCACTTGGAGGGGCTCACATAAAAACACAGTCCCGAATCACCTCCGAAACCATGTTCCAGCTTCCCTACGCAGGAATTATCCCGTTCAGGTAGTGAGGGTCCGTGAGCTTATCCCTGTCCCACGTTCTCAGCCAAAGGCTCCCCTAGCGTCTTATTATTTTAACGTATTAAAGTATACCAACCTCCCCCTTATTTGTCAACCCGTCCGTTTTTTCATCCAAATACATGTTGACAAGAAGTACATACAAGTGCTATATTACAATTAGTTCAATCATTAAACTAATTGTACGAAAGGAGCACCAACACAATGCAGATTCTGAAAGTAACAGACGAAGCATTCCGCCAGTACGGCAAAGTCATCAAAGACCTCGACGTCAGCGACATCATCACCGCCATGTCCGAGACCCCATGTCCCGACGACGTAGTCTACGAGCCTTCCATTGAAAGCCTCGAAGCCTGCAAAAGCGCCCAGTCCGTATCCGACAGCCTCTACGGCGGCATGCCGATCCAGATCGGCTACTGCAACGGCCACAACCATTTACTGAACGCCGTAGAATACCACCGCGACAGCGAAATCAACATCGCCGTAACCGACCTGATCCTGATCCTCGGAAAAGAACAGGACATCACCGAAGACCACACCTACGACTCATCCAAAATGGAGGCCTTCTTAATCCCGGCCGGAACCACCATTGAAGTCTACGCAACCACCCTCCACTACGCACCATGCAACGTGGCAGCCAGCGGCTTCAAATGCGTCGTAGTACTTCCAAAAGGAACCAATACCGACATCACCCTGGAAGAAAAACACACCCCGGAAGACGACCTGCTCTTCGCCAGAAACAAATGGCTCTTAAGCCACCCGGATGCAAACATCGCTGGAAGCGTAGCAGGCATCAAAGGAGAAAACCTCTCGGTAAAATAAAACCAGAGACAAAACCAGAAATCAGAAACACTGCCCCAAAAGAGCAGTTCTGAACATAAAAAGAAACCAAAAACCAAGAAAACCCAAAAAGGAGGATCTTCAAAAATGATCAACAATACACCGGAAATCAAATTAGGTATCGTTGCAGTAAGCCGTGACTGCTTCCCGAACAGCCTTTCCGAGAACAGAAGAAAAGCAGTCGTAAAAGCATACGACGGAGAAATCTACGAATGTCCAATCATCGTCGAGAATGAAATCGACATGATGAACGCACTCGAAGACCTGAAAAAAGCAGAGTGTGATGCACTTGTTGTATACCTTGGAAACTTCGGACCGGAGACCGAGGAAACCCTGCTTGTAAAATACTTCGACGGACCTTGCATGGTAGTAGCAGCAGCAGAAGAGACCGGCGACGACCTTGTAGGCGGACGCGGCGATGCATACTGCGGCGTTCTGAACGCAAGCTACAACCTGAAACTGCGCAACCTGCACGCATACATTCCGGAGTACCCGGTTGGCGATGCAGAAGACGTAGCAGCCATGATCAAAGATTTCGTACCGGTTGCAACTGCAGTTGTAGCTGTTAAGAACCTGAAAATCATCAGCTTCGGACCGCGTCCGACCAACTTCCTGGCATGTAACGCACCGATCAAACAGCTGTACAACCTCGGCGTAGAAATCGAAGAGAACTCCGAGCTTGACCTGTTTGAAGCATTCAACAAACACGCAGGCGACGAGAGAATCCCGCAGTCGTAGAAGATATGGCAAAAGAGCTCGGCGAAGGAAACCTGAAACCGGAAATCCTGCCGAAACTGGCTCAGTACGAGATCACCCTGTTAGACTGGATCGAAGCACACAAAGGCTCCAGAAAATACGTAACCCTGACCGGAAAATGCTGGCCGGCATTCCAGACACAGTTCGGATTCGTTCCTTGCTATGTCAACAGCCGTCTGACCAAGATGGGCATCCCGGTATCCTGTGAGGTAGATATCTACGGAACACTGTCCGAGTTCATCGGAACCGTTGTATCCAAAGACACCGTAACACTCCTCGACATCAACAACACCGTTCCGAAGGATATGTATGAGAGCGAAATCAAAGGCAAATTTGATTACACCTTAAAAGATACCTTCATGGGATTCCACTGCGGAAATACCGCTTCCACCAAACTGGCATTCTGCTCTATGAAATATCAGATGATCATGGCAAGAACCTTCCGGAAGAAGTAACACAGGGTACCTCGAGGGAGATATCGTTCCTGGAGACATCACCTTCTATCGTCTGCAGAGCACATCTGACGCAAAACTGCGCGGATACATCGCAGAGGGCGAGGTTCTTCCTGTAGCAACACGTTCCTTCGGAAGCATCGGTATCTTCGCTATTCCGGAGATGGGCAGATTCTACCGTCACGTACTGGTAGAGAAAAACTATCCGCATCACGGCGCAGTAGCATTCGGACACTTCGGAAAACCGTTATTCGAAGTATTCAAAATGCTCGGTGTTGAAGTAGATGAGATCGGCTACAACCAGCCGAAGGGTGTTCGTTACCCGACAGAGAATCCGTGGGGCTAATCCGTTCCGGAAGATTCACTGAAAAATAAGAAAGATATGCAGTAACGCATAAGCAAAAGGGCGGAGCAGAGATCTAGGTCTGCTGCCGCCCTTTTTGAAAAAGAGTAGAAAAAGGAGATTCGACATGTATTTTATTGGTGTTGACCTTGGTACTTCCGCTGTCAAACTGCTTCTGATGGACGAGGAAGGCAAAATTGTAAATATTGTATCGAGAGAGTATCCGCTGTATTTCCCGCATCCAGGCTGGTCTGAGCAGAAACCGGAAGACTGGTGGGAGCAGAGCAAAGAGGGAATCCGCGAGCTGGTAAAAGACGTAGACAAATCCCAGGTAGCCGGCATCAGCTTCGGCGGCCAGATGCATGGCCTTGTCATCCTGGATGAGAACGATAACGTCATCCGCCCGGCGATCCTCTGGAACGACGGCCGTACCGCAAAACAGACCGATTATCTGAACACCGTAATCGGAAAAGAAAAACTCTCCGAGTACACCGCAAACATTGCATTTGCAGGCTTTACCGCACCGAAGATTCTCTGGGTGAAAGAAAATGAGCCGGATAACTTCGCAAAAATCTGCAAAATCATGCTTCCAAAAGATTACCTGGCATACCGTCTCTCCGGCGCATTCGTAAGCGACTACTCCGATGCATCGGGCATGCTTCTGATGGATGTCAAGAACAAATGCTGGTCCAAAGAGATGGCAGAAATCTGCGGTATTTCCCTGGAGATGCTGCCGGAGCTCCATGAGAGCTTTGACGCTGTCGGAACCTTAAAACCGGAAGCAGCAGCAGAACTTGGACTGCCGGAGACCTGTAAAGTTGTAGCAGGAGCCGGAGACAACGCAGCAGCCGCAGTCGGAACCGGAACCGTAGGTGACGGCATGTGCAACGTTTCCCTTGGTACAAGCGGAACCGTATTCATTTCCAGCAACAAATTCGGCGTAGACAGCCACAATGCCCTGCACGCATTCGCACATGCAGACGGCCACTATCACCTGATGGGATGCATGCTGAGTGCAGCTTCCTGCAACAAATGGTGGATGGATGAAATCATCCGCACAAAAGAATATACAAAAGAGCAGGAGAACATCACAAAACTTGGCGAGAATAATGTCTTCTTCCTGCCGTATCTGATGGGCGAGCGTTCCCCGCACAACAACCCGGATGCAAGAGGAACCTTCATCGGCCTGACCATGGACACCACAAGAGAGGATATGACCCAGGCAGTTCTCGAGGGCGTTGCCTTTGCGATCCGCGATTCCTTTGAGGTAGCAAAATCCCTCGGCATCCAGATCGAGAGAACGAAAATCTGCGGAGGCGGTGCAAAGAGCCCGCTGTGGAGACGCATGATCGCAAACGTGCTGAACATCAAAGTGGACCGTATTGAGTCCGAGGAAGGCCCGGCACTTGGCGGAGCCATGCTGGCAGCCGTTGCCTGCGGTGTCTTTTCATCCGTAGAAGAGGCGGCAGAAAAAATTGTTCGTGTGACAGAGACCATCGAGCCGGAACCGGAACTGGTTGAGAAATATGAGCGCCAGTATCAGAAATTTGCAAAGATTTATCCGACCGTAAAAGATCTGTTTACAGAGCTGCTGTAATAAAAAGAGGTAAGAAATAAGATGAAGAAAGTGGAACATGGGAAAACATTTGACCGGAATGCAGCAAACCCGCCGGCGTTTGAAATCTTTCACAACACCGTGACAGAAGGCTATCCGGAGCACTGGCATACCGCAATTGAAATTATCATGCCGACCAGAGGCGAATATGAGGTTGTTGTCGGAAAAGACAGCTATAATCTCAAAGAGGGCGACATCATTATGATCAATTCCGGCGTTGTACACGGAATGAGATTCGTATCCCAGGGAGAACGGATTGTCATGCTGGTGGAACCGGGCTGTGTGGAGAATCAGGAAGAAATGGAAACGATTTTCCTGCGGCTTCCGGCCATCTACTTCAAAAAAGAGGATGAGGAAGATCCCTTCTATCTGTTTCTACGCAGCCAGATTCTGGAACTGGTGCGGGAATACGATAATGAGGCGCAGTGATGACGCACAGAATCTGCACCGGCCTCAAAGAGCTTTTTTCAGAGTTTGACCGCAAGGGCTTTTCGGATGCCAACGCGCAGAATACGTTCGGGGCAATGAAGCAGCAGGAATATATAGAGGCTGTTTTAAGCGCCTGCCGTTATATCAATGTCCATTACATGGAGAATCTTTCTCTCGAGGAAGTAGCTGCGGTCAGCGGATTTTCCAAGTTCCACTTTACCAGAATTTTCAAGCAGTACATGAACATGACATTCTATGAGTACCTCAATTCTAAACGCGTCAAACGCGCAGAGGAGCTTCTGTACGACAAAAAGATGAGTATCACGGATGTGGCGATGAATTCCGGATTCTCTTCTTTAAGTGCCTTCAACCGTACCTTCAAGACGGTAAAGGCCTGTTCGCCGAGCGATTACCGCAGACAGCGGGAGTCGATGGTACAGGCTTTGCTGATGCAGGGATAAAAGGACTTGTATTTCACACTTTACTGTGCTAAAATGGTAGTATTCCGAGTTATAAGAATGAGATGGGGGCTTAATTTTCGTACAGGAGGGTTTGAAATGAACAAGAAACTTCATTCAGAAGCAGTAGACCAGCTTTTTGAGGCAATTTTGTGTCTGAAGAATAAGGAAGAATGCTATACTTTTTTTGAGGATGTATGCACCATCAATGAACTGCTTTCGCTGTCGCAGCGGTTTGAAGTGGCGAAAATGCTGCGGGAGAAGAGAACGTATCTGGAAATCTCCGAAAAGACGGGAGCATCCACGGCGACGATCAGCCGCGTGAACCGTTCCTTAAGCTATGGAAACGACGGATATGAGATGGTGTTTGAACGGATGGAAAAGAAAGAAAATGTGTAAAATCAAAAAAGACGGTGCGATTCCAACGCAGCCGTCTTTTTTTAATTACACGTTTGTTCTTAATTTTTCTTTTTCGGATCAGAAGGCGCCGCGAGGGATGCCAGTTCATCACCATGTGCTCGATCATCTGTTTTTTCAGATAGACATCGAAACTCAGCAGACAGATAAACGAAAAGAGCTGGAGAAATTCCCGGTCCTCCTCCGGTGAGCTGCCGAACATGGACTTGGATACATCCGCTTTTTTCAGAAGATCTTCTTTTACGGATGCAATTTCTTCTTTTTCCATCTGGAATTTCGTCGTAGATATCTTTGATGGAAAAGCCGCTCTCCGTGCCGAAATACCGATCGGTGATCGGGGCGAGCAGTGTCTGGATATCCGTGATCGAGAGGATGTTTTTAAAGTAGTAAATAAAAACCAGAAGCATCATGTGCTCCGGCGAATATTTCTTTTTGACCGGCGGCGGGAGCAGCTTGTTTTTTGCATAGTTGTTGATCATTGTTTTTGTCAGAACCTTATCGGACTCGAAGCGGCGCGAAGAAGCGAGCTGTGCGTCCATAAAGGTCGTGACCTGGTCCATATATAAAGCAATGTTCGGGATTTCCTCCGGGCGGATGCTTCGAGAGAATCCAGTGAATTCAGTAAATCATGAAGAATTTTATCTGAGTCTATCGTCATTTGTTATCACCTCACGGTTCCCATTATATAGTTTTTAATACCAGATAGCAAGGACTTTGCGAAAAAAAGTTTCCATGATAAAAATGCAACGTATGTTCGTTCTTACTTGTAACCGGGGCGGATTTGTTATATACTGAGATGCATGTGAAAAGATTCGAAGCAGATGAAGGAGAAAGAACATGAATCAGACAGAAACAGGACTAAACCCGATGCAGATGGAAGCTGTGGAGTACACCGAAGGGCCGCTTCTGATCCTTGCAGGTGCCGGTTCGGGAAAGACGAGGGTACTGACGCACCGCATCGCCTCCCTGATCCGGGACAAAGGCGTCAATCCGTGGAATATTATGGCGATCACCTTTACGAACAAGGCCGCCGGAGAAATGCGTGAGCGTGTCGATAAAATCGTGGGATACGGATCGGAGCGGATCTGGGTCAGCACCTTCCATTCCAGCTGCGTGCGGATTCTGCGCCGCCATGCTGAACGTCTGGGATACGCCAACAATTTTGCAATTTACGATACCGATGACCAGAAATCGCTGATCAAGGACATCATGAAACGGCTCCAGATGGATCCGAAACTGTACCGCGACCGTGCGATCATGGCGGCAATTTCGTCCGCAAAGGATGAGATGATCGAGCCGGACCAGTACCGGATTGACGCGGGAATCGACTGGAAGCTGCAGAAGTATGCGGCAGTTTATGCGGAGTATCAGGCAGAGTTAAAGAAAAACAATGCGATGGACTTCGATGATCTGCTGGTACAGACCGTAAAATTATTCCAGCAGTTCCCGGAAGTGCTCGACTATTATCAGGAGCAGTTCCGCTATATCATGGTCGATGAGTATCAGGATACCAACACGGTTCAGTTCGCTTTGTGAGCCTTCTGGCGGCAAAATACCGCAATCTCTGCGTTGTCGGCGATGATGACCAGTCGATCTACAAATTCCGCGGGGCGAATATTGAAAATATTCTGAGTTTTGAGCATGTATTCCCGGATGCGAAGGTCATTAAACTGGAGCAGAATTACCGTTCTACGCAGAATATTCTGAATGCGGCAAATGAAGTGATTGCGAATAACCAGGGACGAAAAGCAAAACGCCTGTGGACAGAGAACCCGGAGGTGACCTGATCGATCTGCGGCAGTTCCAGAGCGGTTTTGAGGAGGCGGAGTACGTGGCAGGAGAAATCACGCGCGGCGTCCGCACGGAGGGAAAGAAGTATCGTGATTATGCAATTCTCTACCGTACCAACGCACAGTCCCGTCTTTTTGAGGAGAAACTGCTGCTTGCAAATGTTCCATATAAAATCGTGGGCGGTGTCAACTTCTATGCGAGACGCGAGATCAAGGATCTGCTGGCGTATCTGCGTGTGATCGAGAACCCGGAGGATGACCTTGCGGTACTGCGTATCATCAACGTTCCGCGGCGCGGTATCGGAGCGGCGACGATCAACAAAGTGCAGGACTGGGAGCAGAGCAGGGCATCCGTTTCTACGATGCGCTTCTCGAGGCCGAGTATGTGCCGGGGCTGATGCGGTCTTTAAATAAAATTAAATCCTTCACGTCCTTTTTACAGGTACTCCGCGCGAAAGCAGATTATCTGTCGGTCAAAGAGCTGCTGAATGAAATCATCGAGGAGACCGGCTATGTAGCAGATCTGCAGGCGGAGGGAACCGAAGAAGCGGCAGCCCGCATCGAGAACATCGACGAGCTGATTTCAAAGATTGCGGATTATGAGGAGAGCGCCGAACAGCCATCTCTCGGTGGTTTTCTGCAGGAGGTTGCGCTGGTGTCTGATATCGACTCGGTGGATGAGGAGAGCGATTACGTGCTGTTGATGACACTGCATTCCGCAAAAGGACTGGAGTTCCCGAACGTATTCCTTGCCGGCATGGAGGATGGCATTTTCCCAAGCTACATGACGATCACCGGGGATGATCCGTCGGAGCTGGAGGAGGAGCGCCGTCTCTGCTACGTGGGCATCACGCGTGCGATGCAGCATCTGACATTGACGTGTGCGCGCCAGAGAATGATCCGCGGCGAAGTGCAGTACAACAAGATGTCCCGTTTTGTCAAAGAGATTCCGCGGGAGCTGATTTCCCTGGAGCGGGAGCGCGGGGAGATCGAAGACCGGAAGCCGAAGATGGACATTCCGACGAGAGGCAGCGTCTATGCGGCGATGAAGCAGGCATTCCGCGAGAAGCCGCAACAGGCGAAAACCTTCAGCGCGCAGAAGCGACGAAACTCGATTACGAAATCGGGGATACGGTGCGCCATATCAAGTTCGGTGTCGGCATTGTCACGGATATCGTGGACGGCGGAAGAGATTATGAAGTTACCGTCAACTTCGACCAGGCTGGTACGAAGAAAATGTTTGCTTCGTTTGCAAAACTGAAAAAGTTATAAGGAGAACGAGAGCGTGTCGGAAAACAAAATTCCGGCACGCTCTTTTTTCGACTGGTGCGTCAGACGCTCAGGTGGTAATCAGGGTGGAATAGCCGTCGCGGCGCAGGCGGCGTTCCATCAGAATGGCATTTCCGAGCTGGCGGTAAGCGCCGACCTGGACCTTGAAAAAGCCGTCCTCGGCGAGAAGAAAAGCGGGATAGCCCTGGTCGAGAAGGTCGTAAAGCATACGGTCGGCATTCTGGCGGATGCGGAAAAGGCCGGTCTGGACACGGTAGAAGGTTTCCGGTGTGTCGGAAGGATTTTCCTGTTCCGGCGGCGTGGGATGGGGCGAAGCGGAAGCAGTGACGGTATCCGCTGTTGAAACGGACGGACGGGCGGTTTCCGTTTCCGCAGCGCGCCGGTCAGCCTCCGTGACCGTCTCGAGATCCAGCGTTCCAAGCACTGCATCCGCGATGGCGCGGGCGATTTCTTCCTGCTTTTCATCGTAGAGCGTATTGTCCTGCTCATTGTTCAGAAAGCCGGTTTCAATCAGAAGAGCCGGCATTTTCGTCCGCCGCAGAACAACAAGCCCTGGCCGTGCCTTGACACCGAGATTCCGGAATCCCAGCTCCGAGAGCGCGCCGTTAATGTTTTCTGCCATTGTCTGTTTGATGCCGGAGTTGTCATAGACAAGCGTTTCCACGCCGGTATACTGGTTCGGTTCCTCCGAAGAATTCCGGTGAAAAGAAATAAAAAAGTCGGCATCCGCCTGATTGGCCATCTGCGCCTTTTCAAACGGCGTCTGATAAACATCGGTTGTGCGGGTATAAATGACAGAGACACCTGCCGGGAAAGAAGCTCGCCGACCGCGATGGCGAGGGAAAGATTGTCATCCTTTTCCCTGCGTCCCTCATAGACAGCGCCCGGATCACTTCCCCCGTGTCCGGCATCGATTACGATAGTATAGGGCATAAGATCAAAGCTCCTGAAAATACGGTTCTACTTACGATATGAAGAAAGGACGAAAAAGGTTATACTTTTTTTAGTTTTATTTCATTGTATCGTATACGGGCGGTGTGTTAGAATAGGAGATAACATTAGGAAAGTGTGTCAAAAAATCTGCGGAGGATACAAAAGACACACAGATGAGAGTGAGGATTTCATGAGAATTACAATATTCAGTCTGGGGGGACTGCTAGGGCAGTATGTGACCAACACGGCGCTTCTTCACGGCGCACAGGTGACCGCCTACGTGCCGGATGCAAAAGTGATCTGGCCGAGAAAAAATCTGACTGTGATTGAGGGAAGCCTTCAGAACCGGGAACGCGTGCTGGAGGCACTGCTGGAAGCGGATGCAGTCATCAGCGTGCTGACTCCGATGCGTGTGAAACATGTAAAAGAAGAGGAGACACCGCTGGCTGACGGAAACGCGATGATTCTTTCGGCCATGAAGCAGCTTGGAAAAACGCGGTTTGTGACGGTAGGCCATGTCTGCATTCATGCGTTTGGAGACTGCGAGGACAAATACCAGAGAATGAGTACGAAATTCATGCAGATTTTCTGGCCAGGTGTCTATAAAGATATGCAGAAGATGGGACAGGTTCTGGCACGGAGCGATCTGAACTGGACACTGGTGCGGACGTGTCCGGGAAGAGACGGGAAAGTGAAAAAGGTAGGGCAGAACTGCAGTATTTCGCTGGACGGCAGCCAGTTCCGGCTGGATACTCGAGAGAGGCCCTGGCGGAATTTCTGTACGAGGCGGCCGCCGATCAGCAGATGTACAGCAGAAAAATGCCCATTTTTTACAGAGAGGGGTAAGAATGGATTTTTCAATTTTATATGTACTGCAGCATCTTCACAATGCAGTGCTCGATCGGGTGATGGTGGGAATTACTTCACTTGGAAATGCGGGATGGATCTGGATTGCGCTGACCGCCGTTTTCTTAATCCTTCCGAAATACCGGAAATGCGGTGTAAGAATGGCGATTGCGCTGATTTTAGATTTGATTTTATGTAATCTGGTGTTAAAGCCGCTGGCAGCGCGCCCGCGTCCGTGCTGGATTGACGAGCAGGTAAAGCTGCTGGTTGCCGCTCCGAAGGACTATTCCTTCCCATCGGGCCATTCGGCAGCTTCGTTTGCGGCGGCAGTCTCTATTTTTGTGATGCACAAAAAGAAGGAGCTGCCGCACTGATTCTGGCCTGCCTGATTGCATTTTCCAGACTGTATCTGTTTGTGCATTTCCCGACTGATGTCCTAGCGGGAATTGCGGTTGGTTTTATCTGTGCTTTTCTGGCTGCGAAGATCCAGAACGGTTTTCTTCTTCATTCTCGAGGTCGATAAAACGGAACGAAAGCATCAGATACAGAATTTCATCCGGGCTGGAAAGATCAGATTCTAAAATTTCCTTGATCTTTTCCAGGCGGTAGAGCAGGGTACTGCGGTGGATAAAAAGCTCACGAGCCGTCTGGACGACATTGCAGTGGTTGTCCAGATAGCAGCGGAGCGTCCGCATATAGTCACTGCCGGAGCTGTCGTCGTGTTCCTGCAGAAAGAGAAGTCTCTCATGGCACAGCATGTAGCTGGGAGCTTTTTTGTTGCCTGATCGAGGATGTAGTCAAACGAGATATCGTTGAACGGATGCATCCGCTTGTCCGGGTATTTTCGCGTGCCGAACTGCAGGGCGATTTTTGCCTGGATATACTGGCGGCGCAGATTCATGTGGCCGTTCATGCAGCGCGAAAAGCCGGCATTTAAGGAACTGTCCTCCACAAAGTGCACCATGCGTTCCATCAGATCGGTCATGGAAAAATCGGACAGCGTGAGGTTAAAGAATGCAACGATACCGCCGCCGTGCGGAAACGCGGAGCAGCCGGTCAGAATATTTTCCAGATAGGCGCAGACCGAGTTTGCCGTCAGGTTTTTCTGATCCATATCGGAGAGCTGCAGATAGAGGCAGCAGTAGGTGTGGCGGGAATGCCAGCCGAGCGCATCGAGAGCCTGGCTGACCGCAATATAGTCGGCCATCCGGTCGTCGAGGGCACGGAGCAGCACGGTGTGAAGCGACTGCGCCGGCGAGGTTTTCTGCATCACATTGTGCAGGAAGGCGTGATGGATCATTCTGCAAGAAATTCAAGAAGAAAGCCTTCGGAATCAGAAAGATCCTTTTTCGTGTCGAGGAGCAGCAGGCGGTAGGCGCTCTGACCATGCTGCGTGATGTTGACGCAGAGGGAACCAAGTCCCGTTACGTGATCCGGAAAGCGGAACCATCCATCGAGATCGCGGACGGACGCGTATTCGCTGCTTTCTGTCAAGGAGAGCAGAAGCGGGCGCGTTGCATCGAGGGAGCCAAACACCTTCTCGGGAAAAAAGGAAGGTTCTTCGGACGCTGCGGCGATGATGGAAAAATCCATGCCGACCACCATCAGGGGGTGGGCAAAAACAGGCAGGGAGAGATTTAAAAGATGCTGGATCGATTTTCCGTCGAGCCGTGCCTGCATCAGCTCCTTCTGCCAGGAATCGTACGTCCAGAAAAGCTCCTGCAGGAACGAAAAAACAGCGGATACGCTGCTCTTAACGGCGATCGAAACCGGAGCCGGAAGTTCCTCCGGCAGTTCTTCGGTACAGAGAAGAAAAAGGGAGCTGCTTTCTTCCGGGAGGGAGGAAAGAAAGCCGATCTGTTCTTCTATGCAGAGAAAGACCCGGTGCGCAGTGGCTGCGGAGCCTGTCTGATAAAGAACAGGCAGCTCCAGTGTGCCGGAAAGCGGCAGGTTTTCCGGTGCAAGAACCGAAAAAGCGCTGCTTAGTTTATAAGCGAGAAATGCGGGGGAGAGCTTCATCGTATCATCCTCCCTGCGCGTGTCATATCGTAAAAATTCATAAAAACCTCCTCAGAAATGAGTGACGTTCTGCGGACGAAACCGCGGTACTTTTTATTTTAGCAGAACAAAAAGGTCTGTCAAGAAAGAAAAGACAGGGGTGCGGGAATTTTTACGGCGGCAACAAGTTAAGATTTTGTGAAGATAGTTGTGGTTTGCGGGGAAAACTGCTACAATATGGCTGATTTGGTTACTGTTCACTCAGCAGTGAAACACTTGCTGTTTCGCTGCGTAAGAACATGATTCAGGTGATTTGAAGTGGTTTTTTACAGAAGAAAAAAGAAGGTATGACTTTAATGTATCATATTATAGTAAATAAAAAATCGCGGTCGGGGCGCGGCGAGAAGCTGTGGCCGGTGATTGAGGGCGAGCTTGAGCGGCGCAGGACGGAATTTCGTGTATATCCGACAAAGTATCACGGAAGCGCACGGGAGACGGCAGCACGGCTGACCGCGAAAGGGGTATGGAATCCCGATGATGTCCTTCTGGCGATCGGCGGAGACGGTACGGCGAATGAGGCGGTCGATGGAATCACCAGCCTGTCGGATGTAAAGTTCGGTTATATTCCAACGGGAAGCGGCAACGATTTTGCGCGCGGTGCCGGAATTCCCTCCGATCCGCTGCAGGCGCTGGAAGCTGTGCTGAAAGGGGAGGAAAAGGAGATCAACATTGGAACGGCGCTTCTTGGCAGCCAAAAGCGGAGATTTCTCGTCAGCACCGGCATCGGTTTTGATGCAGGCATCTGCCACGAGGCGCTGGCATCAAAAATCAAGAATACGCTGAACCGGCTGCATCTGGGAAAACTTACGTATGTGATGATTGCACTGCGGCAGCTCTTTTATCTCGAACCGTTCACACTGGATGCAGCGCTGGAAAACGGAGAACACCGTTCGTTTGAAAATGTTCTTTTTGCAGTGGCAATGAATTTTCCGTACGAGGGCGGCGGCTTCTGCTTCTGCCCGGAGGCGGACGGGACAGATGATCTGCTCGACGTGATGGTGGTTTCCAATCTTGCCAAATGGAAAGTCAGCTATCTTCTGCCGATGGCGCTGTTTGGACGCCACACGGGATTTCCTGAGGTACATATGGAGCGGTGCAGCAGCCTTTCCTTTCAGACAGACCGCGCGGAACCGGTCCACCTGGACGGAGAATCAGGCGGACACCGCACGGAGGAAAGGATCGGACTGGAAACGGAGCGTCTCCGCCTTTTGGGCGACTGGGTGAAAGAAGGGATGGAAAGATGATGTTCTGGATCATATTTTTTTCAGTGCTTGCCGTCCTGGCAGCAGGTTATTTCTTTTCCATTCTGCCGGCTACATCGAGACGGCAGGAATGTCTGAAATTTGCGGAATGGAATTATGCGCACCGCGGTCTGTGGAACGCGGCGGAGGGAGTTCAGGAGAATTCTCTTCCGGCTTTTGCCCGCGCGGCGGAGCAGGGATATGCCATCGAGCTGGATATTCAGATCACAAAGGATGGCCGGATTGTGGTGTTCCACGACGACACGATGAAGCGGATGTGTGGAAACGAGGGAAAAATCAGCGATTATACGTATGAGGAACTCCAGCAGTTCCATCTGGGCGACAGCACGGAAAAGATTCCGCTGCTTCGTGAGGTACTGCAGACGGTAGACGGCCGCGTGCCGCTTTTAATCGAAATCAAGATGCCGGGACTTTCCACGGCGGTCTGTGCGGGATTTCAGAAGGAGATGGAGGGGTACACCGGTATGTTCTGCATGGAATCCTTCAACAGCCTGGCCCTCCGCTGGTGCCGCCGCCACATGCCGCAGACGCTGCGCGGCCAGCTTTCCGGCCGTTTTTCAAAGAATGATAAGGTGCATCTGATCCTGCGGATAATGGCGCGTCATCTGATGCTGAATTTTATCGGGAAACCGGATTTTATCGCCTACGACCACCGCTATGCCGACTGCCCGGGCTTCCTGATCGACCGTATGCTGTTTCGGACACCGGCATTTGCATGGACGGTAAAAGATGAGCATGTATATAACCGGACACGGAAAAAATTCGACGCGGCGATCTTTGAACATTTCCATCCCAAGGACGGTTTTCAGAAACCGATGAATTGTTTCTTAAAAAATAATAAAGCTTATTGACTTCGGTTTTCGGTGTGCTATAATTTCAGCAGGTTGAAGAGAAAAACCTCGTCAGAAAAGTGGAGGGAAACTATGAAGACAATAAAAAAATATAAGCATTTTCTTCCGGTAGTGGTTTATGGTATTTTCTATCTGAAATGTTTTCAATATCTGGAAACTCACATTACGAAAGGTTATCATCTGATTCATACTCCGTTTGATGATATGATTCCGTTCTGTGAGTTTTTTGTGATTCCTTATTTTATGTGGTTTGGATATATTGCATGGTCTGTCCTTTATTTCGGCTTCTGCAACAAGAACCGCAGAGAATATTATCAGCTGATTATCAACCTGGGAATCGGAATGACGGCGTTCCTCGTGATCTCCTATCTGTACCCGAACGGCCAGAACCTGCGCCCGACGGTATTCCCACGGGAGAACATTTTCACGGATCTGGTCAGAGGCCTTTACCTGACAGACACACCGACCAACGTATTCCCAAGTATTCACGTATATAATTCCGTAGCCGTAGCTGTTGCCGTAGAACACAGCGAGCAGCTCAAAAACCGCCCGGTATTCCGAAACGTCTGCCTGGGCCTGACGGTGCTGATTGTGTTTTCGACCATGTTTTTAAAACAGCACTCCGTATCGGATGTGTGCTGTGCGCTTGTTATGAATGCGGGAACCTGTATGCTGCTGTACCGGCCGGCAAAGGCGGGGAATGCACTGCGGACACGGGAGAAAAAAGCGAAATATAGAATGTAAAAACGGAAACGGACGGCCCGCGCACCAGAAAGTGCGCGGGCCTGACGGTTTAGGACGAGAGAGAATGGGTGATGAGTGGGATGGTAGTGCAGGAAAAATGGAATGCGTCCGTCTATTAAGAAACAAAACTTATAAAACATATAAGATATATTAATTTCATTTATAAAGATAAATATGCTATTCTGTAAGTAACGAAAGATTGTCCCGTTTTTGGGGGACTATGATTCAGACAAATGGAGGATAAAAATGAGTACAGTCAGACGCGTTTATGTGGAGAAAAAGCCGGAATTTGCGATTAAGGCGAAAGATCTGAAGCATGAAATCAAGCACTATCTGAACATCCAGACCGTAACCAACGTACGGGAGCTGATCCGGTACGATGTAGAAAATATCAGTGATGAGACATATGAGAAAGCATGTAAAGTAGTCTTTGCAGAGCCGCCGGTTGATATCTGCTATCAGGAAGATTTCCCGCGTGCAGAAGGTGCGAGAGTATTTTCCGTAGAATTCCTTCCGGGACAGTTTGATCAGAGAGCCGATTCTGCCGTACAGTGCGTGCAGTTCTTAAAAGAAGACGAGCAGCCGATCATCCGCTCCGCCGTTACGTATGTTATCGAAGGAGAGATGACTGATGAGCAGTTTGACGCAGTCAAAGCACACTGCATCAATCCAGTAGACTCCAGAGAGACAGGACTTGAAAAACCGGAAACCCTCGTGACAAAATTTGAAGAGCCGGCAGACGTCAAAATCTTCGACGGATTCATCGACATGCCGGAGGCAGAATTAAAAGCCCTGTACGATTCCCTCGGCCTTGCCATGACCTTCAAAGACTTCCTGCATATCCAGAACTACTTCCGCGGCGAAGAAAAACGCAATCCATCCATGACCGAGATCCGCGTACTCGATACCTACTGGTCCGATCACTGCCGCCATACCACCTTCTCCACCGAGCTTACCAACGTGACCTTCGGCGAAGGCGACTACTACGAGCCGATGAAAAAAAGCTACGACCGCTACTTAAGCGACCGTGAGGTACTCTACAAAGGCCGTGACGACAAATTCATCTGCCTTATGGACCTTGCCCTTCTGGCAATGAAAAAACTGAAATCCGAAGGAAAACTCGCAGATCAGGAAGAGTCTGATGAAATCAACGCATGCTCCATCGTCGTACCGGTAGATGTAGATGGAAAAGACGAAGAGTGGCTGATCAACTTCAAAAACGAGACCCACAACCACCCGACCGAGATCGAGCCGTTCGGTGGTGCAGCAACCTGCCTTGGCGGTGCAATCCGTGACCCGCTTTCTGGCAGAACCTATGTATATCAGGCAATGCGTGTGACCGGAGCCGCAGATCCGACCCGTCCGCAGAGCGAGACACTCGAAGGAAAACTTCCGCAGAAAAAACTCGTAAGAGAAGCAGCACACGGCTACAGCTCCTATGGAAACCAGATCGGTCTTGCAACCGGCTATGTCAAAGAAGTTTACCATCCGGACTACGTGGCAAAACGTATGGAGATCGGAGCTGTCCTTGGAGCAGCACCGCGCCGTGCCGTTGTCCGTGAAAATTCTGATCCGGGCGATATCATCATCCTGCTCGGCGGCCGTACTGGAAGAGACGGCTGCGGCGGTGCAACCGGTTCCTCCAAAGTACATACGACAGAATCCATCGAGACCTGCGGTGCAGAGGTACAGAAAGGAAACGCACCGACTGAGCGTAAACTGCAGAGACTGTTCCGCCGCGAGGAAGTCAGCCTTCTGATTAAAAAATGCAACGACTTCGGTGCAGGCGGAGTTTCCGTTGCCATCGGCGAGCTGGCACCGGGCCTTAAGATCAATCTGGACAAAGTACCGAAAAAATATGCCGGCCTCGACGGAACAGAGATCGCCATCTCCGAGTCCCAGGAGCGTATGGCCGTTGTCATCGACCCGAAAGACCGTGAGCAGTTCCTGAAATATGCCGCAGAAGAGAACCTGGAGGCAACCGAAGTTGCAGTCGTAACCGAGGACCCGCGTCTGGTACTCTCCTGGAGAGGAAAAGAGATTGTCAATATTTCCCGTGCATTCCTGGATACCAACGGAGCACATCAGGAGAATGATGTCTTCGTAGAGATTCCAAAAGCAGAGGACACCCCGTTAAAAAGAAGCGGTGACATTGCCGACGTGAAAGAAAAATGGCTGTCCACCCTGTCAGACCTCAACGCATGCTCCCAGAAAGGTCTTGTCGAGATGTTTGACTCCTCCATCGGAGCAGCCAGCGTGCTGATGCCGTACGGTGGAAAATATCAGCTGACTGAAACTCAGGCCATGGTTGCAAAAGTGCCGGTTCCGGATGGAAAGACCAACACCGTTACCATGATGAGCTACGGCTTTGATCCATACGTATCGAGCTGGAGCCCGTATCACGGAGCAGTCTATGCCGTAACCGAGTCCCTGTCCCGCATCGTGCAGTCGGCGGCGATTACAGCAAAGTCCGCTTCACCTTCCAGGAATATTTCCGCAGAATGACTGAGGATCCGCACCGCTGGAGCCAGCCGTTCGCAGCACTTCTTGGTGCATACGACGCACAGATGGGCTACGGCCTGCCGTCTATCGGAGGAAAAGACAGTATGTCCGGTACCTTCAACCATATCGATGTACCGCCGACACTCGTATCCTTCGCGGTTGACGTTGCAAAATTAAAAGATGTAGTATCTCCGGAGCTGAAAACACAGGAGACAAACTCGTGTGGATCCACCTTCCAGTCGACGCACATCTGCTTCCAGAGTACGAAGGCGTCATGGAAACCTACAGAAAACTGCATGAGGATATGCAGAACGGCCGTGTGAAAGCCGCTTATGTCGTAGACCGTCAGGGTATCGCAGCAGCTGTATCCAAGATGGCATTCGGTAATGCTCTCGGCGTAACCATCGAGCACAATGTAGACGAGAGAGATCTCTTTACTCCATATATTGCAGATCTGATCTGCGAAGTTCCGGCTGAAAAAGTCGGAGAGCTGGCAAGCACCTACACCGTCATCGGTGAAGTGACAGACAAACCGGTTCTTTCCTATAAAGACACCGAAATCACCATCCGCGAGGCCGTTTCCGCATGGAACAAACCGCTGGAAAAAGTATTCAAGACCGTATCCGGGGCAGAGCTTCCGGATGTAGATGCCCTGAATGTGGCAGCAGCAGACGAAAACGGAATTGTTGCAGACAGCTGCTATCAGGCAAAGAACATCCACGTATGCTCCCACAAGCTGGCACAGCCGACCGTATTCATTCCGGTCTTCCCGGGAACGAACTGTGAGTATGACAGCACCAGAGCTTTCGAGCGTGCCGGTGCAAAAGTTATCACTCAGGTATTCAGCAACCTTTCCGCAGAAGACATCCGCGGTTCTGTCGATGCCTTTGAAAAAGCCATCAACCAGGCGCAGATCATCATGTTCCCTGGCGGATTCTCCGCAGGTGATGAGCCGGATGGATCAGCAAAATTCTTTGCAACCGCATTCCAGAATGCGAAGATCAAAGAAGCTGTTACCAAACTGCTGAATGAGAGAGACGGACTTGCCCTTGGTATCTGCAACGGATTCCAGGCACTGATCAAATTGGGACTCGTTCCGTACGGTGAGATTCTCGGACAGACGGAGGATTCCCCGACTCTGACCTTCAACACCATCGGACGCCATATTTCCAAGATGGTTTACACGAAGGTTGTGACCAACAAATCCCCATGGCTGGCAGGCGCCGAGCTTGGCGGTGTTTACACCAACCCGGCATCCCACGGCGAGGGACGTTTCGTAGCATCGAAAGAGTGGATCGACAAGCTGATGGCAAACGGCCAGATTGCAACCCGCTACTGCGATGTCAACGGAAACCTGACCAACGACGAGTACTGGAATGTCAACGGTTCCTACTGCGGAATCGAGGGTATCACCAGCCCGGACGGCCGTGTCTTTGGTAAGATGGCACACGCAGAGCGCCGCGACAACGGCGTAGCAGTCAACATCTACGGAGAGCAGGATCTGAAGATCTTTGAGTCCGGTGTTGCTTACTTTAAATAAAATAAAACCAAAATAGAAGATTCCCGCAGAGAGGAAGAAAGCTCCTTTCTGCGGGAATTTTTTTGTCAGAACAGTAATTTCTGGTTTCGAAAGAAAAAATTTGATTATGCGCCGCGGTGCAGTTATAACGCAATATTTTGCTTTATTAACAAAAGTAATAAGGTCAAGTAGTAGAAATATTCTGAAAAAACGAAAGATTTCGATAGTCTCAACACATTACATATATGACGGGCCCGGAAGAGAAGGACAGCGAAATAACAGGAGGGAGAAAGAAGTGTATGAGACAAGAGGAGGAACGATTTTTTCAGATCATATTCGAGGAAAACAGTCATGTGCTGTTCCGTTATATCTGCGGTCAGTTGAACAATGACCGGGAGACGGCGAAGGATGTGCTGAACGATGTATGGGAGGTATTGGTGGTAAAATTTGAAACCGTTGCCGATCTCGAAGGAGAAGAGATGACAAAATGGCTGTTCTGTGTGGCAAAAAACAAGATCAAGAATCAGCGCAGAAAACATTATTATCAGAATGAAGTTTCCTATACACAGTATCAGAAAGAGAACAGAAATGAAGGGGAGGCGGCCGCGACAGCGAGATTGAGGAACGAATGGTGATGCAGAACTGCATCCAGAACCTGAATCCGATGGATCAGCGCATTTTCTGGGGGAGAGCATATGGATTCAGCTACAAAGAGCTCAGCGGATTCTGCAAGAAAAGCGAGCAGGCGCTGCAGTGCCAGTACAGCCGCGCAATCAAGAAACTGCAGGGAATGATGAGTCAGGAAATCAGTCTGACGAGAGCGTAGAAAATGGAAATGGTATGCAGCGGAAACCTCAACTCTTACAATCTAAAAACAATAGAAATATCTAAAAAATTCTCTGCAGGAGAATATCCTGTGTCTAAAAATAAAGTGTTACCGTTTACATATCAAAAATCCGTTTTCCTCGTTGTCGTGGCGCGGAAATTGTGTTAAAATATTTTTAGAAAATTCACACGATGTGCGAGAAGGCAGAAGGATGAAAACAACATGAAGGATGAGTACGTAGCTATGTAGGCACTTATACCCATGGAAGCAGCATTGGTATTCATTTATATGATGTAAATGTAGAAGAAGGCACTCTGACAGAGCGAAAAGTCATACCGGTCAACAACTCTTCCCACATTGCCCGTTCCTTAAACGGCAAATACCTGTATTCGATTGCAGATGAAGGCGTTGCAGTGTTTGCAGTGGAGGATGACGGAGACCTGACCCCGATCAACAAAGTAGACATCGACGGCATGCGCGGCTGCTATCTGTCGGTGGACAAAACCGGAAGATACCTGTTCGTGGCAGGCTATCATGACGGAAAAGTAACCGTTGTACATACCCATAAGGACGGCCGCCTCGGAAGTCTGATGGACGGCGTGTTCCACAAGGGCCTTGGCAGTGTGGCAGAGCGTAACTTCCGCCCGCATGTCAGCTGTGTTGTTCCTACACCGGACAACAAATATGTCTGCGCAGTCGACAACGGCATTGACCAGATCAAAATGTACAAGCTAAACACACAGCGTGACCGCCTGAAACTGGTGGATATCCTGCGCTGTGAGCGTGAATCCGGTCCGAGAGAGATCGTTTTCAGTGAATCCGGAAAATACGCGTATGTCATTTACGAGCTGATGAACAAAGTCGATGTATTCAGCTACCGTGATACGGAAAACGGACCGGAATTTGAAAAACTGCAGTCGACCAGCACCACATCCGCGAACGTGGACCAGGCGCACGACGCTGCATCCGGCATGTGCCTTTCCCCGGATCACCACTACCTGTTTACTTCTACAGCCGGAGACAATACCGTAGCAATGTTCCATATCGACCCGGAGACCGGCTGCCTGGAGAAGAAGTTTGCACTTCCGATCAGCGGCGAATATCCAAAGGATATTGCAATGTTCCCGGACGGAAAACATATCGCAGTGGCAAACCATGAGTCCAACACGATCACAACATTTACCGTTGATTATGAGAAAAACGTGCTGGTTCAGAAAGGCCGCCCGATGAAAGTGGAGACGCCGAACTGTATTCTGATTACGAAAAAAGGCGTTCACTAAAAAAATAAACGCAAAAATGCCTGCAGGAAGAACTGTATCCCGCAGGCATTTTTTGTGTTGAAGCCAGAAAGAAGCAGTCCGGCCTTTACTTCTCGTCCGGAGCCCAGACTTTCTTTACATTGTCCAGTTTGGCGCTCATGCCGACGAGCAGTGCGTCCGCCAGGACAAGAGCGGTCATGCATTCCACGACAACAACGGCGCGTGCAACGACGATCGGGTCGTGGCGGCCTTTGATTTCGATGGCAATGTTTTCACCGTCTTTGTTGATGGTCTGCTGGGAAGTAGCAACGGACGGGGTCGGTTTGAAACCAGCCCGGACAACGATATCGCTTCCGTCGCTGATACCGCCTAAAATACCGCCGGCGTGGTTGGTCAGCTTGACAATGGAGCCGTCCGCATTTACATGGAAGGCATCGTTATTGGTAAGCCCGGTAGCTGTGCAGACCGAGAAACCGTCTCCGATTTCCACGCCTTTTACGGCGCCGATGGAGACGAGTGCTTTTGCAAGGTTGGCATCGAGCTTTTCAAACACCGGATCGCCGACACCGGCCGGCATATGGTGAACGACACATTCGACCACACCGCCGACGGAATTTTTTTCCGCCATGGCTTTTGTTAAAAGCTCGGAAGCCTTTTCGGCAGCCTCTGCATCCGGCATATTCAGGGCGTTATTCGCAATTTCAGCGGCATCAAAAGACTGGATTTCCGCGTCACCGATGGAGCGGGTGTAGGCGGAAACGGTGATGCCAAGCTCAGAGAGCATTTTTAAGGCGATGGCGCCTGCAGCCACGCGTGCGATCGTCTCGCGTCCTGAGGAGCGTCCGCCGCCGCGGTAGTCGCGGAAACCGTATTTTGCATCAAACGTATAGTCGGCGTGGCCCGGTCTGTAATAGGAAGCAATGTCGCTGTAATCTTTGGAATGCTGATCCTCATTCCATACCACCATGGAAATCGGGGTACCGCTCGTTTTTCCTTCGAAAGTGCCGGATAAAATCTGAACGGTATCGGATTCTTTCCGTTTTGTGGTAAAGCGGTTCTGTCCCGGCTTCCTGCGGTCGAGGTAAACCTGAATATCCTCCTCGGAAAGCGAAAGGCCGGCCGGCACTCCGTCCACAACAACGCCCACGCCTTTTCCATGAGACTCTCCCCAGGTGGTCAGTCTGAAGATGGTACCAAATGATGATCCTGCCATATATAAAGTCCTCCTGAATTTTTTCGTATATTTATAAAATAACTGGAAAAGATTTCTAATAAATTATACCGGAAAGTAAAACATTCGTAAAGCTCTTTTTCAGAGACGAAATTCACCGTTATACCGTTTGACAAACGAAAAGGCAGCACGTATAATGAGAATGTATTTTCGGGCAGTGAAAGCCGGTGAAATAAAACAAACGAAAAAGGAAGAGTGTGCATGAATTTTTTAGACAAAATGGAGCGAAAATATGGGAGATACGCGTTAAGCCATCTGACGATGTACATTATCGTAACGTACATTGCGGGCTATATCATTCAGCTTGCGGCCCCCATTATGAGACAGTATCTGACGCTGGAACCATACTATATTCTGCACGGACAGATCTGGCGTCTGGTGAGCTGGATTCTGATTCCGCCGAGCAGCCTTGATATCTTTACGATCATTATGCTGTTTTTCTACTACTCAATCGGAACGAGTCTTGAAAGAGCCTGGGGAGATTTCAAATATAACGTTTATATCTTTTCGGGTATTCTGATGACGATCCTCGGTTCCTTCCTGCTGTATGGAATCGAATATGCAGTGAATGGGTATCCGGCGCTGATGGGAACTGCATTCAGCACCTATTATATCAGCCTTTCTATTTTCCTTGGCTTTGCGATCAGTTTTCCGGATATGCAGGTGCTTCTGTACTTTATTATCCCGATCAAGATCAAATGGCTGGCATATCTTGATGTAGCGCTTCTTGCTTATAGCATGATTACCAGCATTCTGAGCGGAAACTGGGCAGGATGTGTTGTCATTTTGTGTTCCCTGGCAAATGTCCTGGTGTTTTTCCTGATGACAAGAAAAGGAAAGCATAACTCTTTCCGGCAGAACAGACGCAGGAAAGAATTTAAAAAAGCCGTATCAAGAGGAGAAGCCGAATACCGCAATCCAAATGGAATCACAAAACACAAATGTGCGATTTGCGGGCGGACGGAAAAGGATGATCCGAATCTGGAGTTCCGTTTCTGCTCCAGATGCAACGGAAATTATGAATACTGCCAGGATCACCTGTTTACGCATGAACATGTAAAATAAAGAAGGAGAGAAAGTATGAGAAGAACGAAAATTGTCTGCACCATGGGACCAAATACCAACTCACGTGACCTGATGAAAAAACTGATTGAAACCGGAATGGATGTTGCTCGTTTTAATTTTTCTCATGGAGACCACGATGAGCAGAAAATGCGTATGGATATGCTGAAAGAGCTTCGAAAAGAGCTGAAAACTCCTGTGGCAATCCTTCTGGATACCAAAGGACCGGAAATCCGTACCGGCGTTTTGAAAGATGGCAAAAAAGTAAATCTGGTAACCGGACAGACCTTCACCCTGACAACCGTTCAGGAGACCGGAGATGAAAATCACTGTTCTGTCAGCTACACAGGCCTTACGGAAGATATCAAAGAGGGAGACACAATACTGATCGATGATGGTCTGATCGGCCTGCGCGTAGAAAAAGTAAATGCACCGGAAATTGTCTGTACCGTAGTAAACGGCGGCGAGCTCGGAGAAAAAAAGGGTGTGAATGTACCAAACGTTTCGATCAATCTTCCGAACCTGACGGAGAAAGACAAAGGAGATCTTCTCTTTGGTATTGAACAGGATATTGATTTTGTAGCGGCTTCTTTTATCCGGAATGCAGAGGCAATTAACGAAATCCGTGAGTTCCTTGTGGCAAACGGAGGAGAGCATATTGATATCATTGCGAAGATCGAAAATGCGGAGGGTGTGCAGAACATCGACAGCATCATCGATGCGGCAGATGGTGTGATGGTTGCAAGGGGAGACCTTGGTGTAGAGATTCCGGCGTGCCAGGTACCGCACGTACAGAAAATCATCATTGAAAAATGCAATCATAAATACAAACCGGTTATCACGCAACCCAGATGCTGGATTCCATGATCCGGAACCCGCGCCCGACCCGTGCAGAGGTAGCCGATGTTGCGAATGCAATTTATGATGGAACGGATGCGATCATGCTCTCCGGCGAAACAGCAGCCGGAAAATATCCGGTCGAGGCAGTTACCATGATGGGAGAGATTGCCGAGCAGACGGAGCGTTATCTGAAATTCGAAGATTACCGCGATGGAAAAGCGCTGGAAGGAAAGCTGAATGTTTCCGCAGCAGTTGGAAGCGCAGCCGTTTCTATGGTAGAACACATCAAAGCAGCCTGCATTGTGACCCCGACGATGTCCGGTCAGACCGCAAGACTGATCTCAAACCTTCGTCCGAGCGTACCGATTTACGGTGTTACCCCATATGAATGGGCAAGAAGAAAAATGCAGCTCTACTGGGGCGTTCGTCCGGTGACCGGATACGAGGAAGATTCTACGGAGAACATCATTTCCCATGCCATGTATATGGTGCGCCGTGAAGAGCTTGTAGAACGCGGCGATATGGTTATTTTTACGGCCGGAGACCCTGCCACCAACGAGGTGACGGGTGAAGGATATATGACAAACATGCTTCACATTATTCAGGCAAAATAAGCAGAAGAAGGAGACAAAAGAGAATGACGAAGAAGCCTTTTGTAACAAAAGAAAAACTGGAAGAAATCGCAGCAGCAGTACCAACTCCGTTTCACATTTACGATGAAAAAGGAATTCGTGAGAATGCGAAAGCGGTAAAGGAAGCTTTTTCCTGGAATCCGGGATTTCGTGAGTATTTTGCTGTAAAAGCGAACCCAAACCCGACACTGATCAAAATGCTGGGTGAATATGACTGCGGATGCGACTGCTCTTCTTACACGGAGCTGATGCTTTCCGATGCGATGGGATTTGAGAAAGATAAAATCATGTTTTCATCCAACGTAACACCGGCTGCAGAGTATCAACTGGCTGCAGAGCTTGGTGCGATCATTAACCTTGATGATATTACACATATTGATTTTCTTGAGAAAACATTAGGCTACATTCCGAAGAAAATCTGCTGCCGTTATAACCCGGGCGGACTGTTTAAAATCAGCACCGATATTATGGACAATCCGGGAGATGCCAAATACGGTATGACAACCGAGCAGATTTTTGAGGCATTCCGCATTCTGAAGGCAAAAGGGGCAGAAGAGTTCGGCATCCATTCCTTCCTTGCAAGTAATACCGTAACCAATGATTACTACCCAGTTCTGGCAAAAACACTGTTTGAGCTGGCTGTAAAGCTGCAGAAAGAGACGGGCGTGAAGATTAAATTCATCAATCTTTCCGGCGGCGTCGGAATTCCGTACAAACCGGATCAGGAAGGCAATGACATCCGCGTGATTGGCGAGGGTGTACATAAAGTGTACGATGAAGTTCTCGTTCCGGCCGGCATGGGCGATGTTGCAATTTACACGGAAATGGGCCGTTTCATGATGGGACCGTACGGCGGACTCGTTACCCGCGCCATCCATCAGAAACACATCTACAAAGAGTACATCGGCTGTGATGCCTGCGCGGTCAACCTGATGAGACCGGCTATGTACGGCGCTTACCATCACATCACGGTGATGGGAAAAGAAGATCAGCCGTGCGACCACAAATATGACGTAACAGGCTCTCTGTGCGAGAACAACGATAAATTCGCGATCGACCGCATGCTTCCGGAAGTGGAAGTCGGAGACCTCCTCTTCATCCACGACACCGGCGCACATGGATTTTCCATGGGATACAACTACAACGGAAAATTAAAATCTGCAGAGGTTCTGTTAAAAGAGGACGGCAGCTTTGAAGTCATCCGCCGCGCAGAAACCCCGAAGGATTACTTCTCTACACTGGATGGAACACCGGAATATGAAAAGATGTTTGGAAATAAATAAGAGATAACAACAGTAAAACCCCTTTCAAAAAGAACCATGCGGCAGATGGCCGGTTCTTCGAAAGGGGTTTTCTTTCTTTCAAAAGCTGTTTTTTTGAAGGGAAGACAATAAAAAAAGATCTGCATCAACGTTCGTTTTTGCAGATCTTTTTTAGCTATGCCGCTGGCCGGACTCGAACCGGCACGGTTATTCACCGCTTGATTTTGAGTCAAGTGCGTCTACCAATTCCGCCACAGCGGCAGTGTTCGTAATCAGAACAAGATATATTTTACCATAAAAACAAGAAGGACGCAAGAGAAAAAAATGGAATAATTATCATAAAAACTTTCTAAAAAAGATTGACGAAAGGAAAAAATAGAAGTATAGTGTAGATAGTTTAGTACCATACTAAATTTTACATCATAAGTTCAAATAACGATTTATCGAAAACGCATCGTTAGATGGTCCACAGTGTGTGGAACGAAAACTGTTGTCTTCATAGACAGCAGTTTTTTTGTTGTCTAAAATTAGAAATGAAACATGGTTATGATTCAGTACTGTGAGAACAGCAAGAACCAGGAAGTAGAATTGTTGAAAATAGGAAAGAAAAGATGTAAAAAATCAAAATATATGGTAAAATTAGATAAAATGTAGAAAATGGAGGAAAGAACAGATGAAAGGGGAATATTATCTCGGACTTGATATGGGAAGCAGTTCGGTTGGATGGGCTGTGACAAATGAGAAGTACGAAATTTTGCGCGCACATGGAAAAACACTTTGGGGTGTACGGCTATTTGACAGTGCACAGACTGCAGAAGAGAGAAGAGGGTTTCGGACAGCAAAACGAAGATTGGATCGTCGTAATTGGAGAATAGAATTGCTGCAGAAAATTTTTGCGGAAGAAGTAGAAAAGATAGACGATGGATTTTTTCGCAGAATGAAAGAGAGTCGTTACTGGCCAGAGGATAAGCGTGACAGGCAGGGAAAGTGTCCAGAACTTCCCTATGCATTGTTTGCGGATGATGATTACACAGACAAAGAATATCATAAACAGTTTCCAACCATCTATCATCTGAGAAAATGGTTAATGGAAACTGACGAAACGCCTGATATTCGCCTGATATATCTTGCTCTGCATCATATGATGAAACACAGAGGCCATTTTCTATTAAACGGAAATATCGAACAGGTAAGAGAATTTCAGACAACATTTGAACAGTTCCTTGAAGCAGTGCGGGCAGAAGAACTTGGCTTTTCTTCCGAGATTGGAGTGGAAAGAAGCAAGGAAATAGAGGCAATTTTAAAAGACCGAACATTGACCAAATCTGCGAAAAAGACAAAAGCAGTAAAAGCAATGCGGGCAGAAACATCCTGTGAAAAAGAGTGGCTGGGATTGATTACCGGTGGAACAGCAAAACTGGGAAATCTGTTTGGGGAAAAACAGATGGATACACTGGAACGGCCAAAACTTTGCTTCGCAGATGCAGGTTATGAAGAATACGCTGGAGAGATCGAAGCAGAGCTGGGAGAAAAATATGTATTAATTGAACACGCAAAAGCAGTGTACGATTGGGCTGTTCTGGCTGATATTTTGCAGAACTATTCTTCTCTTTCAGAGGCAAAAGTGGCACTTTATGAAAAGCATAAAAAAAGATCTGAAAGATCTGAAAAAGCTGGTCAGAGAGAATCTTTCAAGGGAAGAATATCAGAGACTGTTTGCAAAAAAGGATGAAAAAGCTAATTATTATGCGTATATCAAGGCACCAAAACAATGTAGTCAGGAAGACTTTTACGGTTATCTGAAAAAGAATATTCTGGGCAAGATATCAGATGTGACGAAAGCATCCTGTATGCAGAAGGAAATGGAAATGGGAACGTTTCTTCCGAAACAGACTGTAAAAGACAACAGTGTCATTCCGTATCAGATTCATTTATATGAATTAAATGCAATCCTGAAAAATCTGGAAGATAAAGTTCCGCTACTGAAAGAGAATGGAGAGAAGATTCAAAAGATTTTCACATTCCGCATTCCGTACTACGTAGGCCCTTAAACGGAATTCGAAAAAAAGGGGAGAAGAGTAACTGGGCGGTACGAAAAGAAGGCAAAATA
>ENA-OQCN01000015-OQCN01000015.1-human-gut-metagenome-genome-assembly--contig:-NODE-15-length-69676-cov-5.437001_pt1 | contig 69676 bp, 73 predicted proteins | sample MGYA00242497_ERZ504576 | MGnify/ENA primary metagenome ERZ504576 (study PRJEB26092, sample SAMD00036296) | human gut metagenome | host: Homo sapiens | study: EMG produced TPA metagenomics assembly of...
CTGATTCAGAATAAGGAAAACTATATGAAAGAAAAAGATCTGATTCTGGCAGGCGCCGTTCTGCTCTTGGCTGGAATCCTTGCCTGGCACTTCGGCTGCCGAAAACGGAAAATGGAAATACCATGAAGTCACGGTGGACGGCGAGGTCTACGGAACGTATTCACTCGCAGAAAATCAGACCGTGAAAATTCAGACGGGTCACGGAACGAATGTCCTGGTGATCGAAAACGGAAGTGCCCATATGGAAGAAGCTGACTGCCCGGACGGCTACTGCAAAAGACAGGGTACGATTTCCCAGGTAAATGAGACGATCGTGTGCCTGCCGCATAAGCTGGTTGCGGAGGTAGAAAGTGACGGATCCACAACGGACGACGCCGACGATGCGCCGGATGTGATTGTAAAATAATACCAGCTTAGAAGAAAGGAATTGGAATTTATGAGAGACAGCCGCACTGCAAGCAGAAAAATTGCCTTATGCGCCATGCTGATGGCACTTGCCATGATCTTCAGTTATGTGGAGGTACTGATCCCGATCAACCTCGGTGTTCCTGGAATCAAACTCGGCATTGCCAATCTGGTTGTAGTCGTCGGCCTCTTTTTCCTTCCGGCAGGGGAAGTCCTGATGATTTCCGTCGCCCGCATTCTTCTGATGGGGTATCTGTTCGGAAATGGAATGTCCATCCTTTACAGCCTTGCCGGCGGGCTTTTGAGCTTTCTTGTGATGCTTCTGCTGAAACACATCAAGGGCTTTAGTATCACCGGCGTAAGTATTGCAGGAGGCGTGACGCACAATGTCGCGCAGATCTGCGTGGCGGCTCTCGTGGTGCAGAACCGCAAACTGTTCTATTATCTGCCGGCGCTTCTCGTGGCCGGAGTCATCACCGGAATGCTGATCGGAATCCTTTCGGACCGCATTCTTTCTGCGGTAAAACGCGAGGGACGAAAGAGTTCTTCGCGGTGAAAACTCCATAAGTTCTTCGCGGTGAAAACTCCATATCTACGGAATTTTTTCTGTGTGGGAACGAAAATCATCCCACAAACTTCACAGTATCGGATCATTAAATAGTAAAAATACTCAATAAGCAGAATCTGTGCCTCTTTTGAGAAAAAATAATCAGTTAAGAGTTAGACAAAACGATCAAAAATTAGTAGAATAATCTACGGTTAGTTAAAACAATTATTGATTAGTGAAAACTAATATAATAATGAAGGACAGTTTTGCCCCTGTTTTTCCTGCAAAACTGTGGAAAAGGAAAAAGGAGGAAGTTATGATCAAAAGAAAAGAACTTCAGAAAAAATCATTAGCAGCCGTAATGGCAGCTTCCATGACCATGAGCCTGCTCCCGGGAACCGCACTGGCGGATGCTACAAGTGGCGTGCTGGCAGATGGCACTTATGAGTCTACGGCTCATGTTACCAGAACTGCAGAAGACGATGAGGATGAGAATGCATGGGATGAATATGACGTTAATGTCAAAATCACAGTTGCAGACGGTAAGTTTTCTGATATTGCAGTAACACCTGGTTCTGGATACAATACAGAAAATGCTACATATTTTAAAAAAGCAGCTACAAACAGCAAAGGATTCAAAACGAAACTTCTTGGAAAAGATGCAACGATTGAAAACATTGAAGGATGGGATATTGTATCGGGTGCAACCAGAACTTCGAATGCAGTAAAAACCGCGGCTCTTGCAGCAACCCAAAAAGCAACCCCGACTCCAGAAGCAGTAGACACCACAGCACTTGAAAAAGCAATCGCAGATGCCGAAGCATTAAAGGAAGCTGACTACACCGCAGACTCCTGGAAAGCTGTCCAGACTGCTCTTACCGCAGCAAAATCTGCTCTTTCTGCAAAAGAATCCCAGAGCGCTGTTGATACCGCGAAAGATGCGCTGAATACTGCAGTAAAAGGCCTTGTTAAAGCACCGACTCCGACGGCGACCCCGACAGCAACGCCAACCGCAACCCCAACGGCGACCCCGACCGAGACTCCAACTGAGCAGGTGGCTTACGTTCTGATGAACATTCCGTATGATGAATTTTATGCTGCAGATGTAAACAACTCTGTTCCAGTGGATGTATTTTCTTCCGCAACGAAGAGCAAAACAAGAACAGCCACTCTTGCCGGTGGTTCTTATCATACCAATGCAGATGGAAGTGCAATCAATGGAATTACCTTCCCGGTTAAAGTAACAGGAGTGGATCTTTCCAAATTTAAGAAAGTAACAGATTCTGACTCTGTAAGTATTACAGTAACAAACCGTGGTCAGACATCTACACAGACATACACTGGAAAAGACGCCTTATTTGAAAACTCAGACTATGCATATTATGTATTAAGCGAAGCACCTTCTTACTACAAAGAAGCAACGGTAAATGCAGATGGCTCTCTTTCTTTTGGAAAAACAGTTGGAACTGCAATTGAACTGACCAATGTATCTCCGGAATTTATGACTGAATCAAGATATGGAGATTATCAGCTGGATCTCGACGGACTGGAGAACACGATTGATGTTGGAACCGATCAGATCTATGGTGTTATTGTCAGCACAAAAGAAGGCAATGACTATGGTATGCGTCATGTGGAAAATATCTGGCGCGGAACAGAGCTGGCATGGTCAACTGGATTTACAACACAGGTGCATGGATGCCCGACTTCTTCTGCACATTACAAGAGCATGATGGGACAGCATATCAATAAGGTTACTTATTATACCAGCAAAGGAATCTACACGATTCCGGTGAATGATATTTTTGTTCCAACAAAATTTGAGGCAAGTGTATCCGTAGAAGACGCTTCTCTTTCCACTGGAAAGACAACGATGACCGTAACCGGACTTCCGGCTGATTATGATGCAGAATATTCCGTAGATGGTCTGGATGGATTTGCAGTAGACGGAAATACCATTTCTTATTCCGCAAATGCGAAAAAAGGAATGTATACTCTGACGATTCATGATAAAAAAGGTGTTTATGCAGATCTGACACAGAGCTTTACTCTGTATACAGATGCAATGCCGGCTGCTTACAACGAAAAAGGAAGTGCTCCGGCGCTTGTAAAAGCAGAGAATGCATCAGAAGATGACTTTGCTGATTATATCAAGAACATCACTTCGGTAAAAGTAAATGGAAAAGAATATGCAGCAACTGGAAAACGGAAAACAATTCTGATCAAAGAAGACGGTACGCTTGATCTGACAGCTGCCGCTTTTGCAGAAGGAAATAAATTTGAAATCGAAGTAACTGCAACAGGTTACAAGACGCTTTCCTTTACTTATGAGAAGAAAGAAACAACATATAAATATGTATATGCAGGTCTTACCTGGGCTGAGTATTGGGCAGCAGAAGGAGTTCAGGCGGCAGGAAGCGACGCTGGTTCGGATGAAACTGACAGTCGCGAAGAAAGTGATAAAGGCGCTTTTGATGTTGTAACCCGTGCGACCACAAACCATGGACTGCACAGAGGAAGCTTCCAGTGCGCAGCGACTATCTACATGAAAGATGGCACAACCTATGATGTGGCATATTATACCGCAGCAACCACGGCAGTTCTGACCAACGGCGAGACCGTAACTTACGATAAGAGCCAGATTGATCATTATGAAGTAAAAGGTCTGAAATATGTGCCTGTAAAAGTTTCGGAAGATGATTACGAAGATTTCTGCAAAAAGTATGTTGTGGTAGAAAACGGCGGAACACTTTCCGGTGGATTTTCTGAAAATAAACTGCAGAGCTATACAGGCCTGGTTGCAGATGTAACAGAAAACACAAACGGTCTGAAGATAGCAGTGAAAAATGCAGATGGAAGCTTCTCCTTCTCTGCAAGAACAACAGGAAGTGAATCCGGAATCAAAGATCAGGCGCTGAAGACAGCTCCGGATGCTGAGACCGTAGGACTGACCGTGAAAGAAGCCAAAGGTTCTTATGGAGAATTCCTTCGCGTAGATTTAACGGGAAATTACGGCGATCTGGCTGCTAATCTGCAGACCGTAACCTGGACTTATTACGGTGATGATTCCACTTATACGAATGCAAAAGCAACGTATGGAACAAAATTCGCAGCAGATAACTGGATGCATAAAGTAATGGGAATTCAGCTTGGCCTTACCGATTCCCTGCGCTGCACTTTACCGGAGGGAACGGATGGAACCGGTTATTGGAAGATTACGATTCATGCACTTGGCTATGCAGATGCTTCCTACACTTTTGAAGCAACTAAAGCGAATATTGTAGGAGCTGATCCGGTAGAGAGCACAGCAGCACTGGAAGAGGCAATTGCAAAGGCAGATACACTGAATAAAGAGCTTTACACGGAAACTTCCTGGAATAATATGCAGACAGAACTGGCAGAAGCAAAAGAAGCATTGGAGAAAAAACAGAGCCAGGGAACCGTAGACGAAGCAACAGAGCATCTGAATGCAGCAATCGAAGCACTTCAGTCCCAGTATGTATTAATGAACATTCCGTATGCTGAGTTCTATCAGGCAGAGTTCATAACGATATTCCAGTAGATGCATTTACTTCCGCAACCAAGAACAAAACAAGAACAGCCTCACTTTCCGGCGGATCTTACCATGTGAATGCAGACGGAAGCGATATTACAGGTATCACCTTCCCAGTAAAAGTAACAGAGGATATGGATCTGAGCAAATACACGAAAGTGACAGATGAGGATTCTGTAGAAATCACCGTTACCAACCGTGGACAAACATCCACCACAACGTATACCGGAAAAGATGCACTGTATGAGAATGCAAGCTATGCATATTACACTTTACATGAGGTTCCGTCTTATTACAAAGAAGCATCTGTAGATGCAGACGGCAATGTAACCTTTGGTGCTGTTCAGGGAACCGAGGCAGCAAAGCTGGAAAATGTAACGGCAGAGCTCTCCACTAACAGCAAATACGGTGATTATCAGCTGGATCTGGATGGTCTTACTGATACCATCAAAGCAGGCGAAGATACCGTATATGGTGTTGTTGTCAGCACAAAAGAGGGCAACGATTACGGAATGCGTCATCTGGAGAATATCTGGAGAGTGTCTGAGCTGGCATGGAGCACTGGATTTACGACAAGCGTTCATAACTGCCCGACCTCCTCGGAACATTACAAGAGCATGATGGGACAGACCATCAACAAAATTACCTATTACACCAGCAAGGGAATTTACGAAGTCGACGCAGATGTATATGTACCGGTTAAGTTTGCATATGAATTTTCTGTAGAAAATGCGTCTGTCACATCTGGAAATGCTTCTGTTAAACTGGAAGGCCTGCCGGATGATTACGATGCTGTCTATACAGTAGAAGGTCTGACGGGAACCGTGTCCGGTGATACTCTGTACTTCAAGAATGCAGAGAAAGGTTCTTATACATTGACTGTCAGCGATAAGAATGGTAAATATGCAGATCTTTCCGCAGACTTTATCCTTTACACGGAAGAGATGCCGGCAGCATTTAACGAAGATACGACAACACCGGGTCTGTTTAAGAACGGGGATGCAACAGATGAAGAGTTTGCAGATTATCTGAAGAACATTACCTCTGTTACTGTAAATGGAAAAGCATATGCAGCAAGCGGAAGAGGAGCTGTTGTACTGTTCAATGAGGATGGTTCCTTAAAGACAGATGCAGCACCGTTCGCAGAGGGCGATTCCTTTGAAATTACAGTTTCTTCACTGGGATATCAGGATCTTAGCTTCACCTGGAAGAAATCAGCAGAAGAGCCGACTCCTACTCCTACAGAGACCCCAACCGTAACCCCGACCGAGACTCCGACTGTTACCCCGACGGAAACCCCGACCGTAACCCCAACTGAGACTCCGACGGTTACACCTACAACAGCACCAACCACAACCCCGACGACTGCTCCTACCACAATACCTACGACGCAGCCGACGAAGACCCCGACAAGCACCCCGAAAGCAACATCTACTCCGCTTGCAAGTAATAAAGTATCCAATACTTCTACTTCCAAGAAGAGCGATAATGCAAAGACCGGTGATGCTACCAACATCTGGGGATGGGTAAGCATGGCAGTTGCATCTCTTGGTGCCGGCGGACTTGGATTCAAACTCCGCGGCAGAAAGAAAAACGAAGACGAAGAGTAATTCAGAACGAAATAACTGAGAAATTCTTCTGACATAAGAAATCACAGAAACCTCTGTTCCAGCTTTTCTGGCGGAGGTTTCTGCCGTTTCGAGGAGTAAAAAAGTGATTCTTTTCTTTTTGTAAAAAACAAAAAATTAAGTGTTCACACAATGCCCAATTCGTGCGATAATAATACTGTGTTTTTTGCACATGCAGCACAATGGAGGTGACTTAGAAAACATGACAGCAAAACTGTTGGAAAAACATATTACCGATACGATTCGGGAATGGCAGGTGAAGATCGGCTATGAGGGCGGTACGATGAAGCTCTACTACCCGGCGGAGTCCCTGCGCCGTTCCCTCTCTTTAGACGAAACAGAAGACCTGGATGCGGCACTTGCCGCGTTCTGTAAGGAAGTACAGCCGCGTTTTGGAACACTTGCGATTTCAGCGGTCAAGGACCGCTACTGCATGGAAATCCCGGAGGAGGGATGTTCTTATATCGAGCGGAAAATTCCTGTTCCGGAGCTCCTGCAGAACCTTCTGCAGGTGATCACAACGCCTGGAAACACAATGGAACAGGTTCGAAACTGCTTTTCTTCCTATGCAGAGAAAATGCATACTACCGTGGAAGAAAACGCATCCGAGGAGCATGAGATGGGCCATGTATTTTCTTTTTCAGACCCGTCTGTAGATGAATACTGTTACTGTGTCGAAGAAAATGAATTCGGCCTGACGTATCACCGTTTTTCACGGGAAGATTACGAGGCTTTATAAATAAAAGGAGGATATACATCATGGAATTTACAAAACTGCTGGAAGAAAGAAGAAGCATCCGCGCGTTTGATCCGGAGAAACACGTAACGGCAGAGCAGATCCAGGAGATCGTACAGGCAGCGATTCAGGCACCATCCTGGAAAAACTCACAGACAACACGGTACTATGCCCTGGTAACACCGGAGAAAGTCGAAGAATTTTCCGCAAAATGCCTTCCAGAATTCAATCAGAAGAGTTCAAAGGGAGCCGCACTTGTCGTAACAGCATTCGTAAAAGACCGCTCCGGATTTACACAGGACGGCACACCAGACAACGAAGTTGGAAACGGCTGGGGCTATTACGATCTCGGCCTGCACGACGAAAACCTGATCCTGCGCGCAAGAGAACTTGGCCTTGATACTCTGATTATGGGAATCCGTGATGAGAAAGCTATCCGTGAAGCCCTCTCCATTCCGGAGAATGAGCTCCTTGGTGCTGTCATTGCTGTCGGCTACCGTGCCATTAACCCGGACAAGCCGAAACGTAAAACCGTGGACGATATCTTAAAACTGTTCTAAATCCGGCGCATCCGTGTGAAGACGTGCGCGGTACTTTCCAGGCGGGAATCCAAAGAACCGGGAAAACTGCTTGCTGAACGCATAGACATCGCCATATCCGACAAGACCGGCAATTTCCTTCATCGGTACGCCGCCCTCGAGAAGAATACGGGCCTGCTCCATTCTCTTCCTGGTGCGGTACCGTGCAGGAGAGACGCCGGTCTGTTTTTTAAATACTTTTCGAAACGTCTCATAACCGATCTGGAGTGACCGGGCAAGCTCTTCGAGAGAAATTTCTTCATCAAGATTCTGCGAGAGCATATCGCAGGCGGCCTCGATCGGATCCCGCTGCAGATTCACCCGGTGCGCATGGTAGCCGTACATTCGCAGAATCTCTTTTTCCATCTCCGGAATCCGCAAAGGCAGCAGACTGTCCGGTGTGGCCTTTAACGACTGCAGAAGCTTCTGATACCGCTCGAGATCGCCGGGAAGCAGCTCTGCCTTTAACACCGCTCCCGGTTCAGAACCGAAAGCGAGCAGAAAAAATCAAAAAACGGTTTCCCAATCGAGATAAAAAATTCCAGCCATTTCCCATCGGGGTCTACGCGTGTGGAATGCGGCACACCCGGCAGACGCTGGACCAGACTTCCCGCCTGCAGCGGATAGGAGATGCCGTCCTCGGCAATATATTCCCCGCTCCCGCGCAGCAGCACGAAACAGCTGTAATACTCGTTCGAAAAATGATACTGCGAGCGGTCCGCTGTCTCTTTCCGCATAAAACCGCACGCCAGAATCCCGTTCTTCATTTCATTTCCAATACAGCGATAGATAACATCGCTCTTTTCTATTTTTGCAAGCAGATATTCCGGTATCATACGACTTCTCCTTTGCTTTCCCATTTTGGATAAAAGAAACACCAGATCAACTATTTCTCATCCACGTGCAGTGTTTTATACTGAATCATAAGATAACTGCATGAATCTTCTGAAAATCCACAGATGTATTATATCACAGGAAAGCAAAAAAGGAACACCAATCTGGATAAAAAGAAGAGAGGCAGTCGGAAAATGCGAAAGCAAAGGCAAGGAGGGTTTCAAGAACATGAGACAGACAAGAGACTGGGAAAATCAGTATATAACGCAGAAAAATCGTTATCCGATGCATACGCCGTATGGTGCGTATGAGACGGTAGAGCAGGCGCTCGCCGGAAATCGGAACGCGTCCCGCTTTGTAATGGATCTGAACGGAGACTGGAAATTCAAAATGTATCCGTCACCGGAAGCGGTGGAAGCATTTTATGAAGAGAATTTCGATCACGCAGCATGGGATACGATTCCGGTGCCGTCCAACTGGGAATTGCAGGGATATGGAAAGCCGGTTTACACCAATATGCTGTATCCGTTCAAACGGGAGGCAAATGGCGAAGCATTTGAGATCGAGATTATCGAAGGCACCTACGAGCTGAATGCGCCGTATGTGCCGGAGAAAAATCTGACTGGCTGCTATTTCAGAACCTTCGAGGTTCCAACAGACTATATTGGCAGACAGCTTCTCATCGATTTCGGCGGTGTGGAGTCCTGCTTCTATCTCTGGGTCAACGGAAAACAGGTGGGGTATTCCCAGGACAGCAAAGTGAACGCGGAATTTGACATCACCGAATATGTGCAGGAGGGAACGAACACCCTCGCCGTACAGGTGATGCGCTACTGTGACGGTACTTACCTGGAAGATCAGGATTACTGGCATCTGTCCGGTATCTACCGCGATGTCCGCCTCGTATCGAAACCGGTGCAGCACATCCTGGACTATAAGGCAGAGACACTGTTCACACACCCGGATTACACGAAAGCTACTCTCTCTGTCACGATCTGGCCGGACAACTCCAAACCGTTGTACGGCGAGTATCATGCCAAAGTGACGCTGTATGATGCAGAACAGAACAAAGTAACCGAGATGGCTTCGAGACCGTTTGCTGAGTGCGGCTTCTATCTGATGCCGAAATTTATCGCAACCGTTACTGCTCCGGTAGAGAACCCGGCACTCTGGACTGCAGAGACTCCGACACTTTACACCCTCGTTGTCGAGCTGCAGAACAAAGAGAATGAGACGGTTGATATCGAGAGCTGCAAGGTCGGCTTCCGCCAGGTGGAGATCAACGGCCGCGGCGTTCTGACCCTGAACGGCAAGCGCCTTGTGATCCGCGGCGTAGACCGCCACGATTTTTGCGCCGAGACGGGACGTACCGTTTCTGAGGAGCAGATGCGAAAAGAAATTGCTGTAATGAAACGTCTCAATTTCAACGCCGTCCGCACCAGCCATTATCCGAACGCGGTGAAATGGTATGATCTGTGTGACGAGCTTGGCATTTACCTTGTCGATGAGACAAATCTTGAGACGCACGGTTACGGCGGACAGCTCAGTGCATCCGCTGAGTGGACAGCCGCTTATCTGGAGCGTGCAACCCGTATGGTACTGCGTGATAAAAACCATCCTTCCATCGTCTTGTGGTCCCTTGGAAATGAATCCGGTGCCGGGGCGAATCATGCTGCGATGCACGGCTGGATCCGCGAATACGACAAGACAAGATACGTTCAGTATGAGTCCGGCAACCCAAAGAGTAATATTTCCGACGTCATCTGCCCGATGTATCCGACGATGAGCTGGCTTACGGATGTGATGGCAGACGATTCTGATCTCCGCCCGTTCATCATGTGCGAATATGCGTATGCAAAGAGCAACAGCAACGGAAACTTCAAGGAGTTCTGGGACTATGTCAATAAATACCCGCGTTTCCAGGGCGGCTTTATCTGGGATTTCGCGGACAAGGCGATTGCGATCCACGAGGAGGACGGAAATATCAAATACGGCTACGGCGGAGCGTTCGGAGAGGATGTGACCGATCCGGTTCCGGATATGTGTCTGAATGGTGTTGTCTTTGCCGATCTTTCCTATAAACCGGGCGCCTATGAGGTGAGAAACGGCCAGTCCCCGGTTACGATTGAGCAGGTGAAAAATCCATATACCGGCGAAACTATATGGGTGCTGGCAAACCGCTACCATACCCTCGATCTTTCTCATCTGCAGGTGCGTTATGAAATTGTGCAGAACGGCGAAACGCTTGCCAAAGGCAGCTATCCGACATTTTACACGGCAGCCGGAACAACAGAGACGCTTCCGGAGCTTCCGGCGAAACTGCATGGCGAGGCGTATGTAAATTATTACGTTGAGCTTGCCCAAGATACCTTCTATGCACCGGCGGGAACAGAACTATACCGCCGTCAGATTCCGGTTACTACAGGTGTTTATCTGGCAGACGAGAAAACGATTGTGGAGAAACCACTGACCGTAGCGGAGGATGAAAATCATGTTCGCATCACCGGCGAAGAGACCGAAATTATCTTTGATAAAAAGACAGGTGAATTTACCAGATATCAGGCAAAGAGCGTTTCTTTTATGACCGGCGGAAAAGATGAATTTTATCGTGCCCCAACCGGTATTGATGAGGGAACCCATGAAAGTGATTACGATGATATCTGGCGCGCGGAAGGTCTGGATCGTCTGAAAAAGGAAGTACAGTCAGTATCGGCTGTCAGTGCCGGAAATCAGGTGCTTCTTGAAGTGCAGGCTTCCTATACCGCGGAGCCGGACAACGCAGTACTCTTTACCGCTCATACTCTGTATCGCATCGGCAGTGAGGGAATGGAGCTGAAAAACGAAGTAACAAACAACAGCGGCCTTGAGACCATCGCAAGAGTCGGACAGTCGTTCTGCCTTCCTGCAGCGTTTGATACGCTCAGCTGGTATGGAAAAGGACCCTGGGAGACGTATGCAGACCGAAAGGACGCAGCTTTTACCGGATTTTACACATCTTCTGTAGCAGAACAGCACGTTCCGTTTGTAGTACCTTGCGAATGCGGTGGCCATGAGGATACGCGATTTGCCGTTCTTTCGGATGGAACACATACCGTTCAGATTGTGGGCAGTGATGATTTCCATTTCAGTGCACTTCCTTATTCTATAGCAGAATATCGAAAAGCCACATATGAGGAAGAACTTCCGGAGCAGACAACAGGAACCTGGCTGATCCTGGATGTAGCGCACGCAGGCCTTGGCGGAGATACCGGCTGGACGAAAAATATTCACCCGGAATATCGTGTATGCAAGGGAAGATACAGCTATACGTTCCGTTTCCATTTCGCATAAAAGAAAAAATCGGCCAACTGCCTATTGGATTCTTACGGAACAAATTACAGATTTCTCGTGAATGCTGCAAAGGTTGAAGCAAGAGATACGATTTATCAGCGAATGAAGGCTGGTGAATATATAAGGGAAGAACTTACACCAGATGGACTTCATCCAAATGATAAAGGACACAAACTTGTTGCAGAAGAAATTGAAAAATTCCTTGAAAGCGTGAAAGCAGAATTAGAAGTTGAGGAAAAAGAACCTGTTTTTCCGAAGGCAATGACGGAGAATGCATACGAGAATGCAAAACGCCTGACAATCCGTGAAATTTCACCAAAACTTTGCGGATTTCATGCAGATATGGAAGAGAAAACAGGACATCTTGATCATTTTAAAAATGGATGGATCGGGAAAAAAGCCGGGGATTCTATTCATTTTGAGGTGACTGCTTCCTGCAGTGCAGTGGAGAAAAGAAAATTCATACGGTAGATATAACAATTCTTCCGGAAGAGGTAACGGATACAACTCCATTTTATCTGATGTCATTAATTATTGCATAAGATTTTTGAAGGAGAGGTTTCTGGAGATTGAGACAGCAGCACTTGGAAATGAAGCTGGAATGATCGGTGCAGCAAGTTTACTGTAAAATATGGAGGAGATAAGATGAGAATTAATCCTGATAATAAAAAAATACGTTATAGCGGAAGGATTGACTGGGCGAATCCAAAAGAACCAATCTGGGTTTATCCATGTACATCTGTGGAATTTAAATTTACAGGAAAATATTTGAAAATTTTCCTGAGAAACAAAAATGAATACTGGCAGAATTATCTTGGATGTATTTTAGATGGAGTGCAGTCGTGTTATTATCTGGATAACGAGAAAGAGAATGAAATAGAGATTCGTGTTCCTGAGAATGAAAACGGAGAACATCATGTTCTTTTCTTTAAACGTCAGGATTCCTGCCATGAGATGCACATCCTTGGATTTGAAATTGAAGACGGAGCAAAATTATTGGAACTTCCGGATGCACAGACAAGAAAAATTGAAGTTTACGGAGATTCTGTATCAGCAGGAGAAGTGACAGAAGCAGTGGATTATACAGGAAAGACGGACCCTGAACATCAGGGAGGTTATTCTAACAGCTGGTATTCCTATGCATGGATGACAGCACGTATGCTGAATGCACAGATCCATGATATCGCACAGGGCGGAATTGCATTGCTGGATGGACAAGGCTGGTTCCATGAGCCGGATCAGATTGGAATGGAAAGTGCCTGGAATAAAATCCGCTTCAATAAAACATTTGGTGAACTGACAGAATGGGATTTTAATCAGTATACACCGCAGGTTGTTGTCGTGGCAATTGGCCAGAATGATAATCATCCGTTTGATTACATGTCAGAAGACTATATGTGTGAGAAAGCAATTCTTTGGAGAGAACACTATACAGAATTTTTAAAAAAACTGCGTCAGGTATATCCGAAGGCATCGGTCATCTGCTGTACGACATTGCTTGAGCATGACAGTTCTTGGGACAAAGCAATTGACGATGTAGTGGTTTCTATGGGAGACCGTAAGATTTCCCATTGTATCTTTAAAAGAAACGGAGCAGCGACTCCAGGACATCTCAGAATTCCAGAAACCTATGAGATGGCGAGAGAACTTGCTGATTATATAGAGAATCTGGGAATCGAGGAATGGAAATAATTAGAATAGTAGAGTAATAAGAGGAAGATATCCTGGTGGTCTGATCCGGTTTTATTAGGACATTATCCGGATGAGGGATTGGTGCGTTATGAAAAATATCTTCCGAAAATCACAGAAGAAGATATGCGTCTGATCTCAGAACCGATCGATATCTATGGACAGAATATTTATAATGGAAGATGCGTCCGTATGGGGGAAGACGGAAAGCCACAGGAGGTTTGCCGATATGAAGGATTTCCTAAAACTGCGATCCAATGGCCGGTAACACCGGAATGTCTGCAGTGGGGACCGAAGTTTTTATATGAAAGATATCATAAGCCAATTTACATCACAGAGAACGGATTATCCTGCCATGATGTGATCTCATTAGATGGAAAAGTGCATGATCCAAACAGAATTGATTTTCTTGCAAGATATTTGCGAGAACTGAGAAAAGCAGCAGAGGAAGCGGATATCAGAGGATATTTCCAGTGGTCTTTGATGGATAATTTTGAATGGGCCAAAGGTTACTCAGATCGATTTGGACTCGTATATGTGGACTACAGAAATCAGGAGAGAATTATGAAAGATTCCGCATTCTGGTATAAACACGTGATAGAAACAAACGGAGCAGAATTATAAATGGAAATAAAAGATCCTTTTGGGGTTTATTTAGTAGCGTTAATAATAAATACTTGACAATTTATAAGGAGTGGTGTAGGGTAAAGGTGTCAAAGGAATTTCACCGGATCGGGTGTAATTCCGTTCACTATCCTATACGAAAAGAAGAGGTATTCATGATGAAAGAATTAAAGCCAATCAAAGAGGGTAAGGTACGCGAGATTTATGATAACGGCGACAGCCTGATCATGGTAGCAACCGACCGTATTAGCTGTTTTGATGTCATTCTGAACAATGTGGTAACAAAAAAAGGTACCGTTCTGACCCAGATGTCCAAATTCTGGTTCGATCTGACAGAAGACATCCTTCCGAATCATATGATCTCTGTAGACGTAAAAGACATGCCGGAATTTTTCCAGCAGGAGAAATTTGACGGAAACAGCATGATGTGCCGTAAGCTGGAAATGCTTCCTATCGAGTGCATTGTCCGCGGCTACATTACCGGAAGCGGCTGGGCAAGCTATCAGAAAACAGGAAAAGTATGTGGCATCGAGCTTCCGGAAGGATTAAAAGAATCTGACAAGCTTCCTGAGCCAATCTACACTCCGTCCACAAAGGCTGAAATCGGAGATCATGACGAAAATATCTCTTATGAGCAGAGCATCGCCCATCTGGAAAAATACTTCCCGGGAAAAGGAGCCGAGTATGCAGAGAAGCTTCGCGACTACACCATCGCTCTGTATAAAAAATGTGCCGATTATGCTTTAAGCAAAGGCATTATCATTGCAGACACAAAATTTGAGTTTGGTCTTGATGAAAACGGAAATATCGTAATCGGCGACGAGATGCTGACTCCGGACAGCTCCCGCTTCTGGCCTGCAGATGGTTATGAACCAGGCCATGGTCAGCCATCTTTTGACAAACAGTTCGCGCGCGACTGGCTCAAAGCCAACGATGGAAACCACGACTGGACTCTGCCGCAGGAAATCGTAGACAAGACGATCGAGAAATATCTTCAGGCATATGAGATGCTGACAGGAAAACCGCTGGCATAAAGAACATCATAGTGTTAAAAAGCTACAGGAGGCAGGTTCTGCCTCCTGTTTTTGCATATTTTGTGATAAGATCAGATGATAATCTGATACTCAAATGCGTGAAACATGTGATATAATGGGAAGAAAGACAGGATGCGAAGGAGGAAACACGATATGAAAATTGCTGCTGCAATTGAAAAAATGACAGATTTTTATAAGGGAAATATTCATGATATTTATCATTTTCTGAAGGTATGGGCCTTTGCAAAGAACATCGGCGAGGCGGAAGGACTGGATCCAAAAACACAGGAAACGCTGGAGATGGCAGCTGTTGTCCATGATATTGCCTGCCCGCTGTGTCGGGAAAAATACGGAAATACCAGCGGAAAGCATCAGGAAGAGGAAAGTGCGCCGCTCGTTGCAGAATTTTTCAAAGATGTACCGGCAGGAGAACTGGATGTCGAACGCATCACATGGCTGGTTACGCATCATCATACCTATACAAATGTAGAGGGAATGGATTACCAGATCCTGCTGGAAGCCGATTTTCTGGTCAATGCCGGCGAGAGCGAATATTCAAAACAGGCGATTGAAAATTTCTGCAGAAAGTATTTCGGACGGAAGCGGGAACGCATCTGTTGAAGAGTATGTTTCCGGAGAAGGAATAAGGTCATGAAGTGTGACATCCTCCACCACCTCTACAGGTGGTGGAGGATGTCACTTTTACAGCAGGACAGCCGGGGTCATTTAACCTTTATGGCGGTCAACCGGGAGATCCCGAAGTATCTGGATGCTACCTTATGGAACAGGGGATTTGTGGATACAAACGGCAAATACTATGAGCTTTGGAATGCGCAGGCACAGTATTATACGGAGTAAAATTTTGGCAATCTGTCGGCAGAAGCCATTCACAGAGAGATTGACGGTACACTGAAACGGCTGGGAACAGATTATCTGGATCTGTATATCATTCACCGTTTTGACTACGAAACTCCGATTGAGGAAACAATGGAAGCCCTGAATGTATGACCGCACTGGCATGGCAATGGGCGAAGGGAGTCAGCTCCCCGATTATCGGTGCGACCAAGGCGGCAATTGTTTCGTAAAAAATTATGGCATGTAAAACGCGTCAGACTTGTTGTATCTGACGGCGTTTTGCGTTAGGAAGCTCTTTGAAGAAACATCTATATTATTTCGTTTCCTGTCCCGCTTTCTTCCGGAACAGTTCTTTTCCACAGCTGATGACAATGATGACACCAAGAACCATCAGCAGAATGGCGATGATGAGCTGCAGTCCCTCAACGAGGAAGACAGCGGTTCCTGCTCCATACGCTTTTACAAGTGCGATGACACGCTCTACCAGTGCGGTAAAGGTGACGCAGAGCATGATGATAAGCGGCGGGAACAGGGTTCTGTTTTCACGGCCGGTGACTTTCAGGAAGACACAGAGCGTGATCAGAACGAGTGCACTCAGCATCTGGTTTGCACTTCCGAACAGCGGCCAGATATTGGCATATCCGATCTGAGTCAGGATGTAGCCGCAGAGCAGAGTAACAATGGTAGAGAAATATTTATTGCAGAGCAGCTTTCTCCATCCGGCAGCATGTTCCATATCATCGACAGTGAACAGTTCCTGGAAGGACATACGGCCGATTCGTGCAACGGAGTCAAGACTGGTAAGTGCCAGCGCCGATACACACATAGTCATGAAGCACTGTGCTCCGTATACCGGGATGCCGAACATTTCCAGAAATCCGGCAACACCGGAAGAAAAGATCGCAAATGGCGTTCCGACAGCAGCCGTACCGTCTGCAGAAGCAGCAGCACCGGCAACGCAGAGGGCGAGGACGGCAAGCAGGCTCTCCAGAACCATAGCTCCGTATCCGACTTTCTGCATATCTTTTTCATTCGCAATGGTTTTCGAAGAGGTTCCAGACGATACCAGGCTGTGGAATCCGGAAACAGCACCACAGGCAACGGTGACAAACAGGATCGGGAACAGATCTCCGGATGCCGCATTGTGGAAACCGGTGTACATTGGAAGATTCATTTTCGGGTGTGCAACAACAAGTCCGACAACAGCGCCAAGGATCATGCCGGCAAACATAAAGGTTGTCATAAAGTCACGCGGCTGCATCAGAAGCCACATCGGAAGGACAGCGGCAAGAAAGATGTAGGCAAATACCAGATAAGTCCAGGTTGCTTTGCTTGTTACAAGCGGTACATTCATGCCGATTGCAAAGGCTGCAACAGTGCAGGCAAGGCCGAGTACCATTTCTTTCCAGCCTTTCCACTGCAGTTTTTTCTGGAGCAGTCCGAAGACAACAGCAAAAGCGATAAACAGAAGGGAGATGCTTCCGGCAGCGCCGTTTACAGTTGCCTGGGCAGAAAGCTTTGTGACGCCGTCAACCGTTTCGTAAGCATTAAATGTTCCGGCAACCATATCTGCAAAGGCGGCGATAACGATCAGTGTAAAGAGCCAGCAGAAGAGAAGAAACAGTTTTTTTCCTGTTTTGCCGATGTATTTCTCAATGAGAAGTCCCATGGATTTTCCTTCGTTTTTGACACTCGCATACAGCGCACCGAAATCGGTAACAGCACCAAAGAAGATACCGCCGATCAGGATCCATAAAAGGACGGGAACCCATCCAAAGACAGCGGCCTGAATGGCACCGGTGACAGGGCCTGCACCTGCGATTGAAGAAAACTGATGGGCGAATACGGTCCATCCATCGGTAGGGACGTAATCCTGACCGTCATTTTTTGCAACGGCAGGTGTTTTTGCTTTAGGATCGATGCCCCATTTCTTTGCCAGCCAGCTTCCGTAGAAGGTATAACCTGCTATCAGACATACGGCGGCGATCAGTACAATAACCAACGTGTTCATAATAAAATTCCTCCTCGTTCAAAAATGATATTTCCAGTTTACATGGATTCCAAATGGAAAAAGAAAAGGGAAAAGGCAATTGTGTTGGTATGCTTGGAAACAAAAAAAGCTTCGTCTCCCTGACTTATGCAAGAAGACGAAGCTTTCAAAAACGCTCCGCGTTACCACTTCTAATTATCGGCTGTTTCTTTTGGTCGATCACTCAGACAAGATCCCCGATGATACACTTTCCGGTGAATCTCTTCTCTGCTAACGGTGAGAGGCCGGTCCGGACTACTTTCCATTTCTGGTTTCGTCTGTACAGCTCACAGGGGATTGTTCTTTGGGATACCTGCCATCTCGCACCAGCCGATGGTTCTCTGCAAAGGCTCACCCGAAAAATGTTGTCCTGCTCATTGCTTTTTTCTGATCCCTTTTTTCTTTTGAACACTTTGCATTATAGTCTCATTTTTCGGTTTGTCAAGCAATTTTAAAAAAAATATCATGTTTTTTCCCTGAAAATAGTAAAAATCTATTTCTTGACACAGAAAACCAAAATTTTTATAATAGAAGAAAAAGCGCAGAACCAGAAGGCTTCTGCGGAAAGGTGGTATTTTTGTATGGGGTATTATGACAAAGAACGTGTAAGGGGATTTTTGCACAATCAGGACGGTATTATTGTGAATGATTTCGGAGAAGAGGTGATTCTCCGCGGCTGGGGCATGGGAAACTGGGATAATCCGGAAGGATTTATGCTCGGCACCCAGAGCGGCTTTGGACTGTTCGAGCCTGGAAAATATGCGCCGATGGGACGCATGGACCGTGGAAGAAGTATGGACCAGATTCTACGGGAGACCTGCGGAACGAAATATGCGGAGGAGTTCTGGAAACGCTGGAGACGGCTGTATCTGACGGAGGAGGATATTGCACTTCTCTCCAGACGCGGTTACAATTCCGTGCGTCTGCCGATCCGCGCAGGAAGCTTTCTGTATGAGGAGCCGGGGATTACGTATAATGAAGATTCCTTTGCCATGCTGAATGATGTTCTCGACTGGTGTGAGACGTATCAGGTTTATGCTGTCGTAGATTTCCATGCGGCAACGGCAGGCCAGTCCGGAATTCCGTGTGATGACGGCGTGGACAATGGACAGCATCTGTATGACGATGAAGAATCGATGGAGCGGATGTTTCTTCTGATGGAAGAGTTTATGAGAAGATACAAAGACCGCTGGATCATCGGCGCATATGACTGTATCAACGAGCCGATCTCCATGACGCCGCGCCGCGAGGAGCTGACACCGAAGCTGGTCTATTTTTACGAGAAAATGATCCGCCGCTGCAGAAAGATCGACCAGAAACACTTATTTTTGCTGAATGGTACACAGTTTTCCTCTCTTACATATTTCTTTGATCATGAGTTGACCCGGAATACCACAACTGGGGCATCAGTCTTCATGCGTATGAGATGGTTGTTCCGGAGGTAGCTTCTCTTGCCAGCGTTCTCCGTACCTGCCGGGAACAGAAGATCTGCCTGTGGATGGGCGAGACAGGAGGAAGAAATGAGCACGCATGGCAGACAACGATGTATGAGATTCTTGCCGAGTACCACGCCGGTTATAATCTGTGGTGCTGGAAAACGGTAGAGGGAGCAGGATGTGCTTCGATTCTGACTTAATGTTCCGGATGAATGGCATCTGATTACCGATTATGCAATTAATGGAGCTGCAAAACCGTCCTACGAGCATGCGCAGGCCATCTGGGACAGCTACCTGGAATGCCTGGCGGTCGATAAATGCAAAGAAAATACGCAGTATCATCCTTATCTGCTTCGAGAGGGCAATTTTGAGATCCCGGCGATCGGCTACAACGCGCTGCCGATGGATTCACACCGTGGTCTTAGTGATCTTCCGAATGCTACAGGATATCGTCTGTATGACCGGTTTGAATTGGTTTATGAAAAAGGATATCATCCTGAACCGGCCGGGTTTGCCGCACCGGGTCCGATCAAACATCCGAGAGATCATGTACAGCTTCAGCTGGGAGCAGGAGAGTATGCTTCCTATACAATCCGTGAAAAAGAAACCTATACGGTTTCTTTAACTTACTGTGCAGCCAAAAAGGTGAAGGTACAGGCAGCTATTCAGGGAGAGACTCTTTTTGAAGGGGTAATGCCTCCTGCCGGTGAGAAAGTAACTTCGGATGTTCATCCATATTTTGCATATGAAACAGCACCGAACACACTCGAACGGTTCACACTCGGTACCGTTACAGGAGAAGGCATTCTGAAAATAGAGGTTCTGGACGGATGTGCACGGTTCGGACAGATTGTGATTCGGAAAAGTGAAAAATAGCAGAACATAACGTTTCTTTATGAGAAATAAATAACAGATCTATCTGCCCGCAGGAATCAAAAAATCCGACGGGCAGATTTTTTTGATTTTTTTCAGTTTTCCATTGACAATTGCATCACTGGTGCTATAATAAAAACAAACATATGAATAAATGTTCATATGAACAGTGAAAATGAAAAAGGAGATCAAAAGCGATGAAGAAAACGTATAAGATCGATGTTGACTGCGCAAACTGTGCAAACAAAATGGAAGAGGCTGCAAAAAACACAGCAGGTGTAAAGGATGCTACCGTAAACTTTATGATGCTCAAAATGATCGTGGAGTTCGAAGACGGACAGGATCCAAAGAGCGTTATGCAGGATGTTCTGAAAAACTGCAAAAAAGTTGAGGATGACTGCGAGATCTTCCTCTAAAATAAAAAACTTTCATCGGCGGATGGAAGAAAAAGCTGGAGCAGAATAGATTCTAAAACCTGTCTGCGGTTCAGCTCGAGAAAAATCCAGTATTTTCTCTCTGGAGCAGCGGATTTGGATCTGTAAATCTCTGGGATGAAATGCTGGATTTTTCATCCGGCGGTAAGAACAAAGGAGGCATATGTATGAATAAGAAACAGAAAAAGGTTCTCATCCGCGTCATCGTTGCATCGGTTCTTCTGATTCTCTGCGCGGTACTGCCGACAACCGGCTATGTGCGATTTGCAACCTTTATGGTTCCTTATCTGGTCATCGGATACGATATCCTGAAAAAGGCCTGGAAGGGAATCCTGAACAAACAGGTATTTGATGAAAACTTTCTGATGGCTGTTGCAACGGTCGGTGCCATTCTGCTTGGCGAGTATCCGGAGGGCGTAGCGTTATGCTGTTTTACCAGATCGGCGAACTGTTCCAGAGCTATGCTGTCGGAAAGAGCCGCCGGAACATCAGCGAACTGATGGATATCCGCCCGGATTATGCAAATATCGAGGTAGACGGAAAACTCGAGCAGGTTGATCCGGATGAAGTTGAGGTTGGCACAATCATCGTTGTACAGCCTGGTGAAAAGATTCCGATCGATGGTGTGATCGAAGAAGGAAACACCACACTGAATACCAGTGCCCTGACCGGAGAGAGTGTTCCGCGTGACGCCCGGGATGGAGACGAAGTCATCAGCGGATGTATCAATATGTCCGGTCTGATTAAAGTAAAAACAACGAAAGAGTTTGGAGAGTCCACCGTATCCAAAATTCTGGACCTTGTGGAAAACTCCAGCTCCAAGAAATCAAGATCCGAGAACTTTATTTCCAAATTTGCGAAATACTATACACCGGCCGTCTGCTACGGTGCGCTGGCGCTGGCAATCCTGCCGCCGCTGGTACGGATGCTGTTTTTAAGTGCCGCTCCTGAGTGGAGCATATGGATTTACCGTGCGCTGACCTTCCTGGTTATCAGCTGCCCTTGTGCACTGGTCATCAGTATTCCGCTCAGCTTCTTCGCCGGTATCGGCGGCGCAAGCCATGAAGGTGTCCTGGTGAAAGGTTCCAACTATCTGGAAACACTTTCCCAGACCAAATACGTTGTATTCGATAAAACCGGTACCATGACACAGGGTGTCTTTGAAGTAGCCGGTATTCACCACAATACGATCAGTCAGGAAGATGTTCTGGAATACGCAGCACTTGCTGAGTGTGCTTCGAGCCATCCGATCAGCAAGAGTCTGCAGAGAGCATATGGAAAACTGATCGACCGAAGCCGTGTCACGGACATCGAAGAGATCAGCGGAAACGGTGTAACAGCAAAGGTAGACGGTAAAAATGTCGCTGCCGGAAATGCAAAACTGATGGAGCGCCTTGGCGTTGATTATATCGACTGCCACAGCGTCGGCACCATCGTCCATGTTGCTGTAGACGGCAAGTATGCCGGACATATCCTGATCTGTGATATGATCAAACCGCATGCGAAAGAGGCGATTCAGGCGCTGCGGAAATCCGGTATTAAAAAGACGATTATGCTGACCGGAGACTCCAGGCGGATAGCCGATCAGGTAGCTGCAGATCTTGGAATTGATGAAGTTTACAGCGAACTGCTTCCTGGTGACAAAGTAAGTAAAGTGGAAGAGCTGCTTGCTGCAAAGACAGAAAAAGAAAAACTTGCCTTCGTAGGTGACGGCATCAACGATGCACCGGTACTGTCCCGTGCCGATATCGGTATTGCGATGGGAGCACTTGGTTCCGACGCAGCAATTGAAGCAGCTGATATCGTTCTGATGGACGACGATCCGCTCAAGATTTCCAAAGCAATTCACATTTCCAGAAAATGTATTCACATTGTTTATGAGAATATTTATTTTGCAATTGGTATCAAAGTATTGTTCCTGCTTCTGGGAGCCATCGGTATCGCTAACATGTGGATGGCAATTTTCGCAGATGTCGGAGTTATGATTCTGGCGGTTCTGAATGCAATTCGTGCTCTGTTTGTGAAAAATCTATAGAAAGACGAGGACACAAAATGGCAAAAATCAATCCGGATGAAGCTGATCTGTGCTGTGACTCCTGTGAGGTTCATGAAAATCTGGTAAAGATTGTCAATGAGACCATGCCGGATGAAACAGAGCTTTACGATCTGGCAGAGCTTTTCAAGGTATTTGGTGATTCCACGCGGATCCAGATTCTGTTTGTCCTGTTTGAGGCAGAGGTATGCGTCTGCGACCTGGCAGAAGCACTGCACATGACACAGTCCGCAATTTCCCACCAGCTTCGCATTCTGAAGCAGAATAAGCTGGTAAAGAGCAGACGAGAAGGAAAATCGGTGTTCTACTCTCTTGCAGATGGTCATGTACGGACAATCATCGCACAGGGACAGGAGCATATTGAAGAGGATTAAAAAAAGCATACGATAGCAGAAACGTCCCGCAAATGAAATTTCTCATCTGCGGGACGTTTCTGCTTTTCACATTCATTCTTTATTTGGTAAACCATGCTTCCCGAACATGCTGTTTTAGAAGGTTCCGTGCATTTTGGAAGCTGTTTTTTTGCTTTGTTTACATAACCGAATTATGTAAATTATTTCTTGAATTTCATGATTTATACTCCTCGGAGTAATACGGAATGCAGAGATACATACCGTCCGTGATCTGGTTGGAACTCAGGTGATTGATCTCACGGACCTCAGCAATGTAACTGGAAATATCGGAGTATTCTTCTGTACGGTATTCTTTGGCGATGTCCCACAGTGTATCGCCGGAAGAAACGCGGATACTGGTGTAGTATTTGTAGGTTGGAGCTTTCGGCTCACTGTCTGCCTGCGTATTCTGCGGCGTGAAGTGGAAGATTAAAAGAAATGTGACGGCAACCAGAGACAGGAGAGCGGCGGCTGCGCGGATCTGCAGTTTTCTTCTCTGGATTTTTCGTCTTTCTCTCAGTGATTTTCTTTTCTTTGCATTGGTACTCATGTAAAATTCCCCCTTGATTTGTGATAGAAGAGTAGTTGTGCTACGTGAACATTTGTTCTTTCGAATATATGTTCATTATAATAAAAGAACGTATGTTTGTCAATACGAAATACGAACAAATTTTCGAAACTTTTGTTTGCGTTCCGGTGGGATTTATGGTAAAATTTATTTGGTATATTTTAAGCAAATATCGTATAGAAAGAGGGGACTACCCTAATTCATATAAAAAACGAAACGACAGGAGGAACATACGATGGCTGGAGACAAAAATAAACTGACAGAGAAACAGAGACAGATTCTCGAATATTTAAAACAGGAAATTTTGCAGAGAGGATTCCCGCCGTCTGTGCGTGAGATCTGCGAAGCGGTTTCCCTTCGTTCTACATCCTCGGTACATGCACATCTGGAAACACTGGAGCGGAAAGGCTATATCAAACGAGATGCAACAAAACCGAGAGCCATTGAAATCTGCGATGAAGGATTCCATACCGGCCGCCTTGGTGCAATCCAGGGAATTGCATCGGAAGACACCGCATCCCAGAGTGAGGTTGCACAGATTCCGCTGATCGGCAAAGTAGCTGCCGGAGAACCGATTCTTGCGGTAGAGAATATTGAAGGATATTTCCCGATGCCGGTAGACCGTCTGCCAAACGCAGAAACGTTCCTTTTAAAGGTACAGGGCGAAAGCATGGTAAATGCAGGTATTTTAGACGGTGACCTTGTTCTTGTGGAACAACAGGCAACTGCGGAAAATGGAGAAAAAATTGTCGCTCTGGTCAATGATTCCGCTACAGTAAAAACATTCTACAAGGAAGACGGTTATTTCCGCCTGCAGCCGGAAAACGATGAGATGGATCCGATCCTTGTGAATGATCTGCAGATCGTAGGAAAGGTAATCGGAGTATTAAGATTTTTATCCTGAAAAATAAAAGAAGAAAATAAAAAAATGTTGTGAAAAAACGAACAAGAAATCGGCCTGTAAAATTCGGCGGTTTCAGAGGAAAAACCGGTGATTTCTGAAAGTAACTCTTCAACTATTCGAAAAACCTGCGTTTCCCGAATAGTTATATAGAAGAAATACTTCTTTCATTTTCCCGGTTTTCTGTTTAGAAAGGCTCATTTGCAGTTATGAAATCAAAAATTACGTATCACGAACAAACCGATATGGAAAATACACTGAAGCTCCGCGAGGTTCTGAAGACGCTTCCCTCTTTTACTTCCGAATTTTTCCGCGGCATCAGCACAACGACATCGACCAGCACACGAATCAAATATGCATATGACCTTCGGATCTTTTTTCAGTATCTGCAGAAAGAAAATCCGGAACTTGCCAAAATTCCCATGGATCAGATGTCCGTTGATGTGCTTGACCAGGTCACTGCACTTGATCTTGAGGAATACACAGAATATTTAAAGGCTTATATCGGTTCCCAGGAATCTTATACCACCAACGGGGAAAAAGGCCTGAAACGAAAATTGTCGGCACTTCGGACGTTCTATTCCTATTATTTCAAAAAGGAACTGATTGAGACAAATCCTACGCTGCTTATCGATATGCCGAAGCTCCATGAAAAAGAAATTATCCGTCTGGAGCCAAATGAGGTTGCGGAGCTTCTCGATTTTATTGAATCCTGCGGCGACGGGCTGAGCAATCATCAGCGGGCCTACTATGAAAAAACAAAGGAACGTGATTTTGCAATCATTACTCTTCTGCTTGGCACGGGAATCCGTGTGTCGGAATGTGTCGGGTTAGATATTGAGGATGTCGATTTTAAAAACAATGGCATCAAAGTGCTTCGAAAAGGTGGAAATGAAATGTTTGTCTACTTTGGAGATGAAGTTGCCGAGGCACTGAAAAAGTATATCGAAGTCCGCGCAGGTATTACGCCTGTGGCAGGACACGAACACGCACTCTTCTATTCGGCGCAGAGAAAACGGATCAACGTCAAGACGGTGGAAAATCTGGTGAAGAAATATGCGTCCCAGGTGACGACAACGAAGAAAATTACGCCGCATAAACTGCGTAGTACGTACGGTACGACGCTGTATCAGGAAACAGGCGATATTTATCTTGTTGCGGATGTCCTCGGCCATAAGGATGTCAATACGACGAAGAAACATTATGCTGCCATGGACGATGCAAGGCGCGTCAGGCTGCCACAGCGGTACGGCTGCGGGAGTCCATGCCGGAGCATGAGGAATAAAAACATATCAGAAACCAAAAGAGGAATCAACAGGGATTATATCCCATTCGTTGATTCCTCTTTTTTATGGAGACGACTTCTCTCCTGCTTTTTTTAGTTACTCCGCCTTAATTGCCCAGCGCATTTTCGTTGAACTTGCACGGCTGTTGCGGATGCATTCTTCTTTGGAAGGACGAATGACTTCTTTTGAATATTCGGAATAAATACCGATCTGATACAGTCCCTTCATGGACTTTTTCACAAGCCGGTCTTCGCCGGAATGGAACGTCAGAATTGCCGCTCTGCCGCCCGGAGCAAGAGCATCCGGAAGTTTTTCCATGAATGCTTCCAGAACCTCATATTCGTTGTTTACATCGATCCGCAGTGCCTGGAAGGTGCGGGCGCAGGATTTTTTGATGGCTTCTTTTTTCTCGTCTTTCGGAAGAAAATCCAGTGCTTCAGCGATCAGATCACGCAGTGCAAACGTAGTGTCAATTTTCTTTCCTTTCCGAAGTGCCCGCGTAACAACCTGGGAAATTTCTTTTGCATACGGTTCATCGGCATTTTCAATGAGCATGCCTTCCAGTTCATCGCGTGCAACCGTGCGCAGACGCTCGGCCGCGGAAATTCCTGCCTCCGGATTCAGGCGAAGATCCAGCGGTCCATCATATTTGTAGGAAAAGCCGCGCTCCGGATTATCAATCTGCATGGAGGAAACACCAAGATCCGCCAGAATGAAGTCAAAGGGGCCGTATTTGGCAGCAACCTGATCAATATTGGCAAAATTCTGATGAAGAATCGTTAAAATCTCAGGGCCGTACCCCTGCGCGGCCAGTCGTTCTTTTGTTTTTGCCATCTCGATCGGATCGACATCCAGCGCACAGAGATGCCCTTTTCCCTGCAGGCATGCAAGCATACGGGAGCTGTGGCCGCCGTATCCGAGTGTTGCATCAAGTCCGTTCTGTCCCGGCTCGATCTTGAGAAAATCGAGGATTTCATCTACGAGAATCGGGATATGCATGCCGGCCGGTGTGCTTCCCTTTTGGATCACATGCTCAATGGTCCCCTGATATTTCTCCGGATTCAGTTCTTTGTATTTCTCATTGTAATTCCGCGGATGTGTGCCTTTGTAGCGGACGCGGCGTTTGTGTTCTTTCTGTTCTTCCATAAAATGTTCTCCTTATACTTCAAATATATTTAATCGAACATGTGCGTTCGAATATTTTCCAGATCAATTGGTTCTCCTGTCATCGGCTGCAGAAGTGCAGTTTCCAGGCATGGAGCGCGGCACGGTACCGCCGTCGCGGACTCCGTAGAGCGGATCTCCGAAAAGTGGATGTCCAATAGATGCCATGTGAAGGCGGATCTGATGCGTGCGGCCGGTTTCCAGACGGCAGCACACGACGGCCCAGAAAGGATCCTGAAGGACAGCCTCGTAGTGTGTAATAGCCCACAGGCCGTTCCCTTCTTTACAGATACGCATTTTAGTGATACGTTTCCCAGACGGATCGAAAGAATCAGGGTCATCTCCTGGAATTTGCTCCATGGAAAGACGAATGGTTTCTTTTTGCGTTTCTTCGGAAAAGGGATGGTGTACCAGAGCCAGGTATTCTTTTTTCAGCGCGCCGCTCTCCCGCTGCCGGGACAGTCTGGCAGCAGCCAGCTGATTCTTTGCAAATAGTACCAGACCCGATGTATCTTTGTCAAGACGGCCGATGCAGCGGAGTTCAGAAGGCGCTGTCGGTGTTTTTAACAGGGATGCGACAGCATGTGTCAGGGAATCGAAATAATGGCCGTGGGAAGCGTGGCAGACCATACCGGATGGCTTGTCTGCGACACAGAGATCACTGTCCTCATAGAGAATCCGTACGCCGGCAGAATCACCTGATACCGGCAGAACCTGATCTTCGGAAAGGTGGGGACACTTCTGCTCATATCGAAAAGTGATCGTATCTCCAGTCTGGACGACTGCATTTGTGCGGCAGGAAACACCGTTTTTCTGAATTCCATCCGGAATATATTTGGCATGGCGGATTTCACGTGGTGTCAGGTGCAGAAAACGTTTTAGAATTGTTTCCACCGACAGTCCCCCCTGTTCCGGAAGGACAAAGTGACACAGCTGCTGATAGTCAAATTGCGGCATAAAAGATTTTCTCCTCTTCACAAGTTCACATAATCATTTTATGTAAACTATATAAATACAAACAATTCAGTACGATGATGGTACACTATCTCTAGACAAAAACAGGTTTCACAGATCTCGCAAACCACGTTCTGTTTTACCGATTCGGCAAACAAAAAAATTTTATTTACAGATCCTCTAAGATCACCGTAAACGGCCCATCATTCACCAGTGATACTTCCATCTCAGCCCCGAACACTCCCGTTTCGACAACAGGAACCTGTTCCCGTGCTTTCGCGACCATATATTCATACAGTTCTTCTGCTCTGTGCGGCTCGCCTGCTTCCGTGAAGCTTGGACGGTTTCCTTTTTTACAGTTGGCATACAGGGTAAACTGTGAAACCATCAGAAGCTGTCCATCCACATCTGCCAGGGACTTGTTCGTCTTTCCATTTTCATCTTCAAAAATACGCAGTCCCAGCAGTTTTTTCATATACTTGTCTGCTGTTGCTTCATCGTCCCCCTGGCCGACACCGATCAGAACCAGAAAACCTTTCTGAATCGATCCGACAACCTTCTCTTCCACCGAAACACTTGCTCTTTTTACACGTTGTATAACAATTCTCATCTTTAAAATCCTTTCATAAAATGACCCTCCTCTTATTTTTAAGAGGAGGGTCGTTTCTCCTATGTTCTGTTTTGATCAGGTGCTGAAAATCTTGCGGATTCCCGCTTCTTTAACTTCAATTGCCTGTTTGATCATATCTACGGTTCCATCGATACCGAATACACTGCTGTTCAGGCACAGGTCGTAGCTGTCTACCTCGCCCCAGCGTTTGCTGGTGTAGTAATTGTAGTAGCTTGCACGCTGTTTGTCGATCTTTGTGATCTTGTCTTTTGCTTTTGCATCGGAAAGATCATACAGCTTTGCGATACGGCGGATGCGATCCTGCATATCTGCTTTAATAAAGATGCTCAGCACGTTCGGATTTTCCTCCAGTGCATAATCTGCACAGCGGCCTACGATGACACACGGACCGTCCTGCGAAATCTTCTTGATGGCATCAAACTGTGCCAGAAATACCTTCTGGTTCAGCGGCATATCCATCATGGTAGATCCATAGCCGAAGGAGTAACTGTCCATAACCAGAGAGTATAAAAAGCTGTTGGTTGGTTTTTCATCGTGGTTTTCGAACAATTCCTGGCATAATCCGCTGTCCTTTGCTGCTCTCTCCAGCAGCTCTTTGTCATAGTACTTAATTCCCAGGTCATCCGCTAAAATCTTACCAATGGAATGTCCGGCGCTTCCGTACTGACGTCCAATCGTTATGATAGTTTTCATATAATCCGCTCCTTTCCATTCCGTCACAATAATCTGCTTTCACAGATGTAGTAACTCGCGTTTTTTCGTTACATCCAGTATACTACAGAATTCACAGAAAGTACAGAACATTTTTGATAAAACTTATACAAATTAACTATATACTTTTTAAAATATCATTCTTTTTAAGCGGTTTCAGACATTTTTTCGAAACTGCAGCAACAGATTGGAAAAATATTCCGGAATCGGCGCCTCAAACTCCATATAGGCACCGGTCCGTGGATGGATAAATCCAAGTACCATCGCATGCAGCGTCTGTCCCTGCAGGTTTTTCACCGGGCATTTCTTCGGGCCATAAACCGCATCGCCAAGCAGCGGATGCCCGATACTTGCCATATGGACACGGATCTGATGCGTCCGGCCGGTTTCCAGCTGGCATTCAATATACGTATAATTTCCAAGGCGTTCCAGCACACGGTAATGTGTGACCGCCGGTTTTCCGTTCCGTTCATTAATCGCCATCTTTTTCCGGTCTGTCGGATGGCGGCCGATTGCACCGCGCACGGTTCCCTCGTCCTCTTTCAGATTCCCATGGACAATTGCCCGGTACTTTCGGGTAATGGAATGTACAGAGAGCTGTTCTGCGAGGCTCTGGTGGGCGAAATCGCTCTTACAGATAACCAGGGCACCCGTTGTGTCCATATCGATTCTGTGGACGATTCCGGGGCGCAGAACGCCGTTGATGCCGGAGAGATTTCCGCGGCAGTGATACAGAACCGCATTGACCAGTGTTCCGCTGCTGTGGCCTGCCGCCGGATGTACGACCATCCCCTTGGGCTTATTGACGACCAGAAGATCATCATCCTCGTACAGAATATCAAGCGGAATGTTTTCTGGATCCACGTTCAGTTCTTCCGGTTCCGGCAGAAGCACCAGAACGGCATCACCGGCGGCAACCTTACTGCTTGCTTTCTGCGTTTTTCCGTTGATCGAAACCTTTCCGTCTTTTAAAAGCTTCTGCAGAAAAGAACGGGAACAGTCCGAAAAAGATGCGGCCAGGCACTGATCAATCCGTTTTCCGTCAAAATCCGGTGTAACTTCCAAAATCCGTTCTTCTTCAGCCATCGGACTCCTCCTTTTTGGCGTTTTTATGCAGAAATGCGAAGTCTTCGTCCTTGTAGTACAACAGATACAGCAGTAAAAAGACAGCGACCGATACGGTGACATAAATATCAGCTACGTTAAAAACCGGAAAGTTGATCAGCGAAACGTAGATGAAATCAACGACATAGTGATTCAGAAAACGATCGTAAAAATTTCCGACCGCACCAGCCGTCAGAACAGTCAGCACGGCAAAAAGCGGTAAAAAGCGGCGTGTCTTTGGAAGCTTGTAAAAGACGATCACCATGACGATCAGAAACAATACCGTCATCATAGCAAACAGCCAGTACTGATCCTGCAGAAGTCCGAATGCCATACCGCGGTTTTCCAGATAAAACAGCTCCAAAACCCCTGGAATGAGCTCGATCGACGGCTGGTCCTTCAGATACTGCACTGCCAGTGATTTTGTATACTGATCTGCTGCAAGCAGAAGGACAATTGCTGCCGCGCAAACCAGATAAACGGCCAGCGGAGAAAGTTTTTTACTCTTCATCGATCAGATCTCCATTAATAGAATTGATAGCTTCCAGCATTTCTTCATCTGTAACCGTGCGGTCCACCACAGCATGGCCGACAGACTCCAGAAGGATGAATTTGATCGTACCCTGTTCCATTTTCTTGTCCGATTTTGTTGCAGCCAGAATATCTTCCGATTTCAGGCCGTCCACGGTGATTGGCAGATAGAAACCGACGTTCATATCACGAATCTCGTAAAACTCTTCATCGGAGAGATAACTTCTCTTGTAGGAAATATAGGCAGCAGCAACGGTTCCAAGTGCAACGCACTGGCCATGGAGCAGTTCGAAGTTTTTGAGCTTTTCAATGGCATGACCGATCGTATGGCCAAGATTTAAAACGGCACGCTCTCCCTGTTCTGTTGGGTCATTTTCTACAACCTGGCGTTTGATATCGCAGCATTTCTGGATCATTTTCGTTAATACCGGCTCAATCCGCTCTTCGATCTCAGACATGTGATTGATGGTCCAGATGTAGAATTTTTCATCGCGGATCAGACCTGTTTTCAGGACTTCTCCCATACCGCAGGCAAACTGTTCGCCGTTCAGGGATTTTAAGGTTGCCATATTCATATAGACAAGACGTGGATGATGGAATGCACCGACCATATTTTTGTACTGGTCGAAATCGACGCCCGTTTTTCCTCCAACGCTGGAATCTACCTGTGCAAGCAGTGTCGTCGGAAGCTGGATGAAATCAATGCCGCGCAGATACGTTGCCGCCGCATAGCCGGTCAGATCCCCAACGACACCGCCGCCGAGTGCGAATAAAATGTCTTTTCTCTCAAAGTGGTTTTCAATCAGATGCGTGTACAGATCTTTGACGGTATCCAGATTTTTGCTTGCTTCACCAGCCGGGAAAACAAATGCGGTTACGGTCTCAAACAGCGGGGACAGTACATTTTTTACCTCTTCCAGATACAGTTCTGAAACCGTGCTGTCTGTGACAATGCAGGCCTTTTTTGCAGGGAGTTTTAAGTTCTCCACACAGCCGGCGAGGCGTTCGTAGCTGCCGTCCCAGACAATTTCATAAGAAAATTCAGTAGATGTGCCTTCTCTTTTAACGGTAAGTGTTTTCATAAATTATGCCTCCTGTATGTTCTTTCATGAAAAAAGCATCAGAATCCTGCATCTGATGCTTTTCCTTTGTTACTAAGTAAATCAATAATTGATCCAGTGGATCCATTTTAATTTACTGCAAAGATAATTTTCTTTAATAATCGGTACGGATATTTGGAAGATCAAAAGCTCCGCTTAAGATATCCTGGATGTCGCCGGAAATTTCTACACTGGACGGTGTCAGGATGAAAATATAGCTGGAAACTTTCTGCAGACTTCCGCTCATGCAGTAGCATGCACACAGCAGAAATCAATGATTCTCTGGGCAATATCCACATCAATGCCTTCTAAGTTAAGGACAACGGTACATCCGGCCAGAAGCGTATCCGCGATTTCACGGGTATCCTCCATGGAAGCCGGTTTGATGACGCATACTTCCATATTTAATGCACCTGCTTTCTTTCTCATTGGAGTAACTTTCGAGGAAACCGGAGCAGCTGGCTTTGGAGCTCGTGCAGCAGCAGCCTGGCTTGAAGCGGTGGTCTTTGGCGCCGGCTGTTTACGCGGTGCAGTGTGAACCGGTTTCGCCTGCGGCTCTTCCTCTTCGTCCTCATCCTCGTTCTCCAGTTTACGGAAGAAACGTTTCTTTGGTTTTTCTTCTATATCATCGTCTTCTTCATCGAAGAAGCTATCCGAATCAGCATCCTCTTCCTCGTAATCGTCGTTCAGCCGGATGGCATCCAGAAATTTGTCTAAAACACTCATTCTTATACTCTCCTATTTTTAGTCCTGTGGCATTTGGCCAGACAGCCGTGCAGAATGCGCGGGGTCACTCTTCTTGGAAAGACTTCCTGTTATCTTTTACTGTAATCCCGTTCGCCAAAGACTCCGGTTCCAACCCGTACTAAAGTGGCGCCTTCTTCTACTGCTACTTCGTAATCGCCGGTCATGCCCATGCTCAAAATGGCCATACGTACATTATTAATGTTTTTGGCGGCAATGTCAACACTTAATTCCTTTAATTTGCGAAAAACCGGACGATTTTCTTCTGGATCTTCCACATACGGTGCAATGGTCATAAGTCCCTCCACATGAATTGCCGGAAGTTTTGCGATTTCTTCAATCAATGGAAGGGTTTCCTCTACGGAGACACCAAACTTGCTTTCCTCGCCGGCAACGTTTACCTCGATCAGGATCGGGATTTCGCAGTTGTGCTTTACCGCTTCCTCACTGATCGTTTTTGCCAGACGAAGAGAATCGACAGAATGAATCAGGGCAACTTTTCCTGCAATGTATTTTACTTTATTCCGCTGCAGATGACCGATCATGTGCCAGTGGATATCCTTTGGCAGCACTTCCTCTTTTTCTGTCAGCTCCTGCACTTTGTTTTCACCGAAATTGCGTTCGCCAAGATCATAGATTTCGGAAAGCATTTCGACCGGTTTTGTCTTGCTGACCGCAATCAGGGTAACTTCCTCCCGGTTCCGTCCGGCTCTTTTGCAGGCTTCTGTAATTTTCTTCTGGACTTCTTCATAGTTCTCTTTCAGCATATCTTTCTAACCTCCAGTATTTAATGCACAATATCTTCTTCACTGACGGTGGATGCATTTTCCACAATATAATCATACTGCGAAATGCCGTATTGCGTTTGTTTTTTTATGATAGAATACTCCGCATTCTGATCGATGATCTGAATTTTGCGGAATACAGCATATCCTTTGTTGATGCAGTAAACACCCTGCAGCGGAACCGTTTCTCCAATCTGATACGTTGTGGCGGAATCCTGTGCACGAAGTATATCTCCATCATTAAAAGCGGCCATGTCGACGTAATATTCGACCGGATTATCATTTTCATCATTGACCTGCTCATAGATCGTGGCGTTTACAAATTCTGTCACCGGCTGTCCGTTATCATCCAGCATGACATTTCCTTTTTTATCGGTCTTTTCCCGCAGGAAACCGGAAGAATTGCTGTCTCCGCCCTGTACGAGCATCTGCGCCGGGATTTTATAGAAATCTTTTTCCGTGATGGCAGTATTTGGAATTTTCAGTCCGCTTCCAGTGTTTGTGACCAGCTCTATTGAAAGAAAACGGTCTTCCGCATAACGGATCATCCCGCTTGTAAACGAAATGACAGCATAGTTCTGATCGTTAATGGACTTTAGATTCAGTGTTCCCGTCTGTGTTTTTCCGTCTTTCAGAAATTTAACTTTTATCGTACTGAAATTGGAAAGTGTAACGACCTGCTTATTCGTCACCGGAACGGCAATTTCCCACTGCTCATCTGTCACCAGACGGTATACTGCATTTCCAGGCTCCGTCTGCGCGCCGGAATCAAAGGAAACCACAGAGGCTTTCGTAGAGAAAAGCTCCGGCGTAAGGCTGTCCTCCGTATAGCTTTCATATCCATCACTGCCGTAGACGACAACACCGTCCTGATCTGCATAAAATATCGTCTGTGATGAGGAATCTCCGTTTTCAGCGGCAGCGGCAAGCAGCTTTGCGGAAAGTTCTGTTTTCAGCTGATAAATGCCGGAAAAGGAACTGGAATCATAATCAGAAGAAAAACGTGCGAGCGAGGAACGAAGCGACGTTCTCGTTGCCGCATCTGCCGAAATACCAGAGGTATCGGCATTTTCTGTTGCGGAAATCCCATAAACAGCGCTTCCGCGGCTGATTTTCGATGCATTTGGGGTATAGAACTGAACATATCCGCTGCCGGAGGAAAGCTGCACACTCTCTGTCCGCATGGCGAATGCGGTATAGGTATCATTCCGGGATAAAGTTCCCTGCACAACCTGAAAAGATTTGATATGATCGGCGGTCAGGTAAAAGAAAAGTGAAACTGCCATATAGAAAAAAAGGGCTCCAAAGATGATATTTCCAATATTCAACGCTGGAAAAGGGAAACGGATTCTCGAATGCCGGCGGCTGTTCTTTTTCTGCTTAGACAAAATGTATGCTCCTTTTATTGTTTAATCCATGCGCTAAAAGGACGGTGCCGTAAGCGCCGTCCTTTGGTTTTGTCGCTATGCAATTATTATAATACAGTTTTGGTTACAGTGCAACGATAATCTTATCCTGCATGCCTTCCGGAAGCTCTTCTTTATCCATGGAGACACTTAATACGAAGGTAATGTTATACTGCTTGCCAATGCCTTCCAGCTGTTCAACACAATCTGTGATGTCCTCTCCTTCCAGTTTTGCTACTTTCAGGAAGCTGTCGAGATAAACGCTTGCGAGATCGTGGTCCTGAGAAACGATACCGCAGATAAATCCGATAAATTCATCACTGTTTTTCAGAGGATAGTCGGTTGCGGAAATCAGACGTACTTTGTTGTTTAATTCAAACATGTGCTTTGTGCTCTTGTCAATATACACGATATTTCCGTTTGCGGTTTTTACCTCTGCATTTACTTTGTCTAACAGCTGTTTTGTTTTGCCTTTTCCCTTCTTGCCTACAATTAATTGAACCATAGCAGTTTCCTCCTTAGATTAGAATAAGATATTTTCACCAAAAACCTTTAAGTTCATGGTTTAATTATAGTACAATTCACCAACGTTTTCAATGGTAAAATGAAAAAATTCTGAAAAATCTTCTAATTCGCAGGGAAAGGAGCTCTGTTTTTCTAAACGGATACGACAATCTCCCGGATAGGCAGAAAAAACGCCGTCCGGGGGATTGCAAAAAGATTACGTCAGGAGTTGATATTGGAAAGAAGAGTGTTCATGTCCTCGTACAGTTCCACTTTTGTTGATGCATGAAGAATGACAGAGATAAACGGTTCTCCGTATGCATTCTGGGATACCAGTGCCAGGCAGGAACCGGCCTCATCGGTCGTTCCGGTTTTTCCGCCGAGCACCGTCACGTTTTCCGGTGCGTTTTTCTCTCCGGTCAGATATTTGTCCGTGGAGCTTAAATAGATCGTTCCCGCCGTACCGTCCGCATGCGTCATGTTCAGCGTGTAGGAAGACATTGACATCGTATTCTGGAATTCCGTATGCTGATAGGCAGCATACAGCATCAGATAAACATCATATGCAGTAGTGTAATGATTCTCATTGTGAAGACCGTGCGGGTTTGCAAAATGCGTACCGGTCATGGCAAGGGAAGCTGCCTTATCGTTCATCATCTGAACGAAATTCTCTACACTTCCGCCTACCTGGCGGGCAATCGCCATAGCAGCATCGTTGGCAGAATAAATCAACAATGCATGGAAAAGCTGATCCATCGTTACCGTATCGCCCACGGCCAGTCCACTCATCTGGGATCCATCTTCCAGCGCAAGATCCTCTTCTGTGATCGTTACCTGCGTATCCGGCTGGTTGTATTCCATGGCAAGGAGAGCCGTCATGATCTTCGTGATGCTGGCTGGGTAGACCTGATCATACATATTCTGCGCGAACAATACTTTTTTGTGATCCAGATCAAACAGTCCGGCCTTTACCTGTGAAGAAAACGAGATATCATTCAGCGGTACGCTCGTCTCACCGACACAGAGATCGGCAGAGAGCGTTTCAGCCTGAAACCGTTTTTCTGCCGAAAGCGGATCGGAGGCGAGCACCATACTTCGCGCAAACGGCTCTGTAATGTCCATCTGGCGGTCCTGACGGTACAGTTTCACACCGATCAGAACTGCAATAACAGCAACACAGACACCCGCGCCGATGATCAGGCGGTTTAAAATATGTTCGGTTTTTTCCGGAGCAGTCCCGTTTTTCTCCGTTACAGGCAGTTTCTGTTCTTTTTCTGTAGTATTAGTCGTTTCTCCGGTAGATTTCACGCCAGTCCATTTCTCCTCTGTCTAATGATTTGATCAGCATTTCTGCCGTTGCAAGATTGGTGGCAAGCGGAATGCTGTGTACGTCGCAGAGACGGATAATCCGATGGACATCCGGCTCATGCTGTTTCGGCTGTTCCGGATCCCGCAGGAAAATCACAAGATCCAGATCATTCTGTTCAATCTGAGAACCCATCTGCTGAACGCTCCAACGTGTCCAGCCAGATATTTGCGGACGTTAAGTCCGGTTGCCTCTTCTACCAGACGGCCGGAAGTTCCGGTTGCGTAAAGAGTATGCTTGGCAAGTACCGAGCGGTAGGCGATACACAAGTTCTGAAGCAGCGTTTTTTTTGCATCATGCGCGATCAATCCGATGTTCATTGATGGTTTTCCTCCTTAGTAATTCATAGTTTCTGGTTACAAAATCCCGGTTCTGCAGTCCGACATTCAGGACAAGCCCCATTCCGATGTAAAGTGTTACAAGGGATGTCAGTCCATAGCTGACGAACGGAAGCGGTGTACCGGTGTTCGGCAGGATTCCGGTTGCAACACTGATATTCAGAAAGCTCTGAAAGGCAATGAGTCCTGCCATACCGCAGCAGATCAACGTTCCTGACAGATCTTTTGCTTTCCGGGAAGTCCGGATGCATTCGACGAGAATCAGGAACAGGAGCAGGATGATTCCGCAGCATCCAAAGAAACCAAGTTCCTCTCCTGCCACTGCAAAAATAAAGTCATTATGGTTCTGGGAAACGAAATTTCCCTTATTTGCGGAAGAAACTTTATTGTTGTTGAGTCCTTTTCCGGTCAGCTTTCCGGAACCGATGGCTGTAATGGAATTCTGCTGCTGGAGACGGCCGTCGGCGTTGTCGGCATCATCGCTTAACCAGTCCTGAATTCGCCCAAGCTGATAACCAATCGTCTTGTCAAGAGCCGCCGGAAGCTGGAAATTCACCTGCGTAATGACAAGCAGAAGCGCAAGTACCAGTGCTGAACCGGAAACCAGAACAACGGCGATAACTTTGTAGCTTAAGCCCGCCACATACATCATAAAGCAGAACAGAACCATGACCGTAATCGTATTTTTCAAATCCGGCTGACGGTAAATCATAACGAGCGGCGGAATCAGAAGCCCGATCGCGGTAAAAATGGTTTTCGCCGTATTCAGATCTTCTTCATGCTTCATCAGAAACATCGCAAAAAACATGATCAGAAAGATTTTTGACAGCTCGGTCGGCTGAAACTGAAAGCTTCCGATCTGAATCCAACGGGTCGCACCAAACGTGTTTTTTGCGGTAGAACCGCCGAGATAAAGAACGCCAAGCATCATCAGATTTCCGATGTAAAGAACCCAGTAAAAATTCAGAAGCCAGCTATAGTCAAGCAAAGAGACAATAATCATGATGACTACGCCCAATACGACTCCGATGGCCTGTTTTTTCTGGTCTGCACTGTCTGCACTTCCGATCAGAAGCACACCAATAATGCTGATGGCAATCAGAAGAATGACCAGCCGGAAATTATAATTTTTCAGCTTATATCGTCTTAACATGATACTCCTCGTTTCTTTTCAATGGTATTTTCGCTGTCAGTATGACAGGGGTTGTTTGTGTAATGGTGACGGAAATTTCATCCGCCTCAACGGTAAGGTATTTTCCTGCAGCAGCAGAAAGATCATTTTTCAGCATCTGAAGCGATGCCGGAGAACAGTTCAGACGTTCTGCCATTAAAAGATTGGACAGACGTTCTTTTGCAACGAGGCCGGAGTGCGGCTTTCTGCCTGAAAATAAACCCATACCAGTTCCCTCCTATCGCCCGAATACGCGGCGGAAAAATCCCTTTTTGCTGTCAAGATCCAAGTAGGGAACACTCTCCCCGAGGATCCTGTGGCTGATATTCGTAAAGGCTTCTCCTGCCTTGGAACCGCTTCCAGCGATCGCTTCGCCCTGGTTGGTGGCGATTACTACCTGCTCATCATCGGGCAGAATGCCGAGCAGCGGAACAGCAAGAATTTCCTGTACATCATCCACCGACATCATTTCACCGCGTTTTACCATATCCGGCCGGATACGATTGATGACAAGAGAAATATCCCTCAGATCCTGCGCCTCCAGAAGCCGATGATGCGGTCCGCGTCCCGGATGGCCGAAACCTCCGGCGTAGTCACAACAATTGCCTTATTGGCACCGGCAACTGCATTTGCAAATCCCTGCTCAATGCCTGCCGGACAGTCAAGAAGAACAAAATCAAAGCTCTGTTTTAATTCATCGCAGAGTTTTTTCATCTGCTCGGGCGTTACGCTTGTCTTGTCCCTCGTCTGGGCAGACGGGAGAAGGTAGAGCTGCTCGTACCGTTTGTCGCGGATTAGCGCCTGCTTCATCCGGCAGTTGCCCTCCACAACATCCACAAGATTGTAGACAATCCGGTTTTCAAGGCCGAGCACGACATCCAGGTTTCGAAGACCGATGTCGGTATCTACCATCACAACTTTCTTTCCAAGCTGTGCCAGCCCGATTCCGATATTTGCTGCGGTTGTCGTCTTTCCGACGCCGCCTTTTCCTGATGTAATTACAATGACTTCACTCATCTGGAACCTCCTTGTTGAAAACTGTTCTGCATTTTCATGCCGCAGGATGCGTCCAAACCTTTGTTTAAAAACGCATCCTTTCTCTTTTGCAGCTTTCTTCCCAGGCTTCGTTTCTGCCGGAAAATTCCTTAGTCTGCTCTCACGCTTGCAACACCGTTGGAGTTTGCCTGACCGGACAGAATATCGTCTGAGAGGCCATAGTAATAATCTAAGATATCCTTAGCTACCAACTCTGCGTTCATAGAAGAATATCCAAACGGAATGCGGACGGCAAGAGCAATATCGTCTCTGCTCTCATAGTGAGAGAAGCCGATAAACAGTCCATGGTTTGCACGTGTACGGTCTTCCTGCGCGGTACCGGTTTTTCCGGAAAGCTCTACCGGCCAGGATTCCGGGAAAATGGTCGCATTGGATACGCTGATTACTTTTCGCATGCCTTCGTGTACCAGATCCCAGATGTTGGAATCAACATCCATTTCTGAATTTACCGTCGGGCCGAAATCTGCGCCCATATCGATGTCATTGCCATCCGAATCCGTTGCTTTCTGCAGAAGGGAAAGATTATAAACCGTACCGGAATTTGCAATCGTTGTGACATAGCGTGCAAGCTGTGTCGTCGTATAGTTGTTGGTACCCTGACCAATCGAGGAAGGGATCGGGAGGGAATCGGTTACATTCGGATCGGTTTCCGAAATTTCGATTCCAGTCTTTTCATCCAGCTTAAACATATCGGCATATTTCTGGATCATTTCCAGAGAGCGCTTCTGTTTAAAGGTGCCGTTCTCATCGAGTCCCAGACGATATCCAAGCGTACAGAAGAACACGTTGCAGGAGTTCTGGATGGCACCGACAATGTTCAGATCTCCGTGGCCGCTCAACTGATGGCAGTGGACATAGTCAGATTCGTTGACAAGTCCTTCCCCGAACAGACCGTTGCAGTTGATGGTACTGGTCGGAGTAATTATGCCTTCGCTTAATCCGGCAACCGCCATCAGCGGTTTAAAAGTGGAACCAGGAGCCGTCTTCTGCTGGGTTGCTTTGTTGTACAGCGGGCTGGATTCATCGGTATTCAATTTTGCCCAGTATGCGGTATCCATCTGGTTTGCCAGGCGGTTGTTGTCGTAGCAGGATAGGAAACACAGGCTAAAATAGCACCGGTATTCGGGTCCGTAATGACAGCAGAACCGGAACACGGATCGAGTGCAAGCTGTGCCGGGGTGATTTCCAGTTTGGCGATTTTATCGGACAGAAGCTGGAACGGTGTCATATTTCCTGCAACATAAGCGGCATAATCGTCATCCTCTTTCGTCAGAAGGTTCTGATCATACATCAGATTGCAGATATCATAGCCATCGAGCATATCCTGTAGCAGCATATAGTGATACATCTTTTTTGCAAATGTTGTATTGTTTGCCAGACGGTCCAGAATAACCTCCGTCAGCTTCTGATAAACCTCCTGAGAATCCAGGTAAGCATCATCCTGCGTCAGTGCTGAGACATCAATCCAGTTCTGGCTTGCCGCATACGTCAGGTAATCACGAAGAGAAATCGTTCCGTCATTCCATGCCTGATAGGTGGCGTCTTTCTCATTAATTGCTGTTGAAGAAAGAATACCCATCGTACTGGAAAGCAGCTTATCCACGATGAAGGTCTCATATTCCTGCATTTCATCGCTGAGGTCGTTGTAAACGGTTGCTGTTTCAACGGTCAGTTCCTGCGTAATCTCGGCAAGCACCTGCTGGAGCTTCTGCTGGAACAGTGCATAGATCCGCTGCTCACGCTCCGTGGCATCCGCCGCCGAGAAATGGGAAATATCAATCGTGCTGTTTTCGATCAGTGCATTGTATACATCGTAAATTGGAATCGGAACGGCATCCGTATTGGCAAGTGTTGAGGTATCAACGGATTTTACATCACTCAGATACTGTTTCAGAATGCCGGCAATTCTCTGTTCCAGAATTTTATATACCGCAATCTGCAGGTCATAATCAATCGAAAGATAGACGTTATTTCCCTGTTTTGGCTCAACCAGGGATCCTTCTACCGTTTCCAGCTCTTTTCCGACGTTATTAACGATAATCTCTTCTGATCCGTCGGTTCCCTGAAGGATTGTCTCCATATACTGTTCCAGACCAGATTTTCCGACGATGGATTCCGTGGAATACGTTTCTTCTTTTCCCTGGCTCTTCAGCTCTTCATTCAGTTCTGTCAGCTCGTCTGAGGACGCCTGGCCCGTATAACCGATCAGAGAGGAAAAATACTTTCCGTCATAATATACACGCTCGGAATCTTCCGAAATGCTGACACCCTGCAGAACATCTTCATTCTCTGCAATCGATGCAGTTGTATTGCTGCTGACGCCGGAAGCAACTGTCACGCGGACATACTTCTGATAATTCGTCTGTTTCATCTTATAGCGGATCACCAGAATTTCCAGACGCTCCTGATTGGAAAGAGAAAGGACCGCATTTCCGGATTCGTCTGTCTGGTATGGAAGACCATACTCTTCAAAATCTTTGGCAGAATATGCGTATTTTTCATCGTCAGAATAGGCATCCAGGCCAAAGCCGTCCGGTCCGGCAAGAAATGTCATCAGCGTTTCGGCACTGGAACTCTTCTGTTCTGCCGTCATATCGTCGATTTTCTTCTGTCCATAAATGTCTGCACGGAAACGGTCGCGGGTCGTTCCCTCTTCACCTGTAAAAACAAACGCACCGTTCTCATCCACTTCAATCGGGAAGGTGCTGGTGTCAATCGAGTCTCCGTTTGCACGAATCAGCTTACAGAGACGATAGAGTTCTGCGTTCAGAGAGAGAATACGTTCTTTTGTCGTGTTGTACGTTCCGTTATCCTCGATGGTTACGGAGTAGGAAACCTTATTTCCAGCGATCAGTTTTCCGTTCCGGTCATAAATATTTCCTCTTGTACTCTCAAGTGTTCTGGTTTTTGTGATTTGCAGTTCAAAATTATCCGCATACTCTTCTCCATGCACCACCTGCAGGATAAAAAGTCTTCCGATCAGGACGGCAAACATAGCAAGGAAAACCACACCAAGCAATAGGGTGCGGTTTTCACCGAGTCTGTGGAAAAATTTTCTTATCTTCTTAGCCATGGCGACTGTTGTCCTTCCATTTCATTTTCGGTCAGTTTACGGTTGATGATAAATAAAAGCCGGTAAAGCAGAATGGAGAGCACTACCGTGTATACCATTTCCGGCAGAATAATATGCGCCAGATAATCGAAAAAGTGCAGGCGCACGCGCAGCAGGAACTGCAGCACATACATCAGCAGACTGTAGACAAGATCGCTGGCAGCGACCAGTACAATGTGTACCTTAATATCATCGTCATAGAAGACTTTGCAGAAAAAGCCGTTCAGATAACCGATATACATGTAGAGCAGTGCGTAAAATCCAAACAGGCTGCCGTAGAACAGATCAATCATCAGACCGCTGAAAAATCCGACCATCAGTCCCTCTTTTTTTCCGCGCATCAACCCAAAGGCGGACGTCAGAATCAGAAGAAGGTTCGGCGTTACGGACGCGATCTGAAAATACTGAAATACAGTTGTCTGTAACAGGAAAGCTGCAAGAATCAGAAAGGCAAGCGTGATTTTTCTGCGCATTTACTCTCCTCCCTGCTGTTTTAATTCTTTGATCACGAGAACTTCCTGAATATGTTGAAAATCCACAACAGGAATGATGTATCCCTTTTTCGTCAGGTGATTGGAGTCCTCGGTGATTTCACTGACATAGCCGATCAGAATACCGCGGAGGTATTTATCACTGATGTTCGATGTCACAATCTTTTCGCCCTCAGCTACCGTGTCGGTTGTATTCAGCTGGGAAAAGGCAAGCTTTCCGTCGCTGATCAGGCGCAGATCACCCGATACAATACACGTATCCGAGGTAGATGCTGTCATGGCGCTCACGGAACTGGAGTCATCAATGATAGAGCGGACAGTAGCGGAATTGGAACTTACCTCCTCAACAAGTCCAACAAGGCCGCCGTCTGCAATAACGTTCATATCTTTCTGAATCCCGTCATTTGATCCTTTGTTGATGACAAAGGTATCATACCAGTTGCCCGGATCCTTTGAGATGACCTGTGCTGCTACTTTTTCATATTCCGAGTAGGACTGGTCCAGCTGATACAGCTCCTGAAGACGCTGCAGCTCCTGCTGATCCTGTACAAGCTGATTGTTTTCCTCAGTCAGATCCGTGACCTTCTGTTCAAGCTCCTCTTTCTCGGCAGACAGTTTTTTGACGTTCTGGAAACCGGTCAGACAGTCTGTCAAATACGCACCGATCTGGTTAATTCCGTTCTGAAACGGGATGATCACAAAGCCTGCGGCTTCCCGGATCGGCGTGACCGGCATTTTGTCTGCTGCACTGCCTAAAATGCCGGAGAGACACAGGAACGTCATGATGAAAAGTAAATGTTTGCTTTTTAGCTGAAATTTTTTCTTCTTATTCATAGCGGGTCCTTTTTGATAGATTTACTTCTTTTTATTTACCGTGTAAGCCCAGCGATGCAGCGCATCGTGCGTGATCAGTTCCTTGAGCCCACAGATGGTACAGAGGTCATAATACTGGGAAAGCTGTACCGGACAGCCGAGCTGTCTCGAAAGATAGCGGTCAATGTTCGGAATCCTTGTGCTTCCGCCGGTGATGTAAATACCCTCTTTCTGGATATGATCGTGGATCTGCGGCGGTGTACGCTCCAGCGCATGCTTGATTTCCTCGCCGATCTCATTAACACCGGAAAGGAGTGCTTCGTTTACGAGGGAAGAAGTAATGATCCCTTCCATTGGAAGACCGGATGCACCATCTACGCCGCGCACCTTCCGCGCCTCTTTTTTGTCTGTTCCAAGATCCGCCAGCGCAATCTTGACACGTTTGGCTGTTTTGGAGCCAATCTGGAAATTGTTTTTGCGGCGGTTCAGATTGCATATCGATTCGTTGAACTGTTTTCCGCCTACCGGGATGATTCTGGAAAAATAACCCTCGCGTTGGCGATAACAGAAATCTCTGTGCTCTGCGCTCCGATGTTGACAATCATGGAACCCTTCGTGCGGTTGATCGGAATGCCAAGTGCCAGCGCATCCGCGATTGGTTTATCCACAAGATACATGCGGCAGTTTTTTAAGGCTCCCTTATGTGCAATCGTATAATAAGAACGCCGTTCAATCTCTGTCATATCGCAGGGAACTGAAAAATACAGCTCCGGGCGGTATCCCATGTGGCGCGTACAGCGGTGGAGAAGCGTGTGCAAAACGGCTTCTACCATCAATACATTCGCAATGCGTCCGTTGCTCATGGGGGTAATTACCTCGATATTGGAAGGCGTTCTCTCGTGCATTTCATATGCGTAATTTCCAACGGCAATCACCTGTTCGCGGTTGCGTATGGCAATCATATTTTTTTCTTTTGTGATTGTGTCTTTCTTCAGGTCATAGATTTTGACGGTACTGGTGCCAAGGTCTATGCCGTATACATTTCGAATCTGCATCGTGCTCCTTTAACTTGTTCCCTTCCTTTGGGCATTTCTGCCTCGGATTTTCGGGATCAGATTCCCTGTTCCAGCATACTGGTATAACAGTGATCCCCGATAATAATGTGATCCAGCAGGGTAATGCCGAGCATTTCGCCCGCCCGCCGGATCTGCCGTGTCACGGTAATATCGTCACCGCTTGGTTCCGGGATTCCGCTTGGATGGTTGTGAACCAGCAGAATATGAACCGCACGGAACTGCAGTGCCGCAAGAAAAAGCTCCCGCGGCGAAATCATCGTCGCATTGACCGTTCCTCTTGTGATTTCCTTTTCTCCGAGAAGCTGATTTTTTGTGTCCAGCATCATGCAGAGAAGAACCTCCTGATCCTCGTGGCGGAGACGTTCCATGTAATAATCCGCAATGGAAGCCGGATCATGAAAGCAGAGACCTTTTCTTGCTCCGGCCGCGGCCATTCGTTTGGAAAGCTCACCGATGCACTGGAGCTGGATCGCTTTTACTTCCCCGACTCCGCGGATCTGCAGAAGTTCCTGTCTTGTACAGTGATAGAGTCCTAACAGGCCCTCCTCTTTTCCGGGAAGGGAAAGAATTTCTCTTGCGAGCTCCAGGGATGTTTTTCCCCTTGCCCCACATCGTAAAATGACAGCCAGAAGCTCCGCGTCGGAAAGGCTTTCCGGGCCGTTTTCCAGGCATTTTTCATATGGCTGTTCCATCGTCGGCAGGTTTCGTAATCCATTTTTTCTCATGTATTCCTCCCACCACTCTTCCGGGAATTTTCATGGAATACATTGGTTTGAATCACCCATCATTCTAGCACAACTTTCCGCAGATGTATAGGAATTATGAAAAATTCATATATTTTTTTGCAATTTCCTCTGCCGTTTTTAATCCGTCCATGGCTGCGGAAGTGATGCCTCCCGCATAGCCTGCGCCCTCTCCGCACGGGTAAAGACCGGTAAGCGACGGACTTTCGAGCGTTTCATTTCTTACAATGCGGACCGGTGACGAGGTACGCGCTTCCACGCCGGAAAGAACGGCGTCCGGACGGAAAAGCCGTGGATTTTCCGCTCAGATGCACGAATGCCTTCCACAAGGGAGTCTCCGATAAACGTCGGAAGAACTTCCCGCAGATTGGCGAAAGTCCATTCTCCGCAGATGGAAGGGGTTACCTCTCCAAGTGCTGTAGAAACTCTGTTTTCACAGAAATCACCAAAAAGCTGCACCGGAACTTTGCCTTTTCCGGCTTCCCACGCAGCGTGTTCAAGCGCTCTCTGGAATGCCACACCATCGAGTACGTCCGGCGTTCCCTCTACATGGTACGGGCGGTAGTCTTCCGGTGTTACGGTGACAATCATAGCGCTGTTCGCATTTTTACCTTCCCGGTCAGAATAACTCATACCGTTGACGCAGGTGCGTTCCGCTTCCGAGGATGCGTTGACAACATAGCCGCCGGGACACATGCAGAATGAGTACACACCTCTTCCGTTTTCACACTGATTGGTGAGCTTATACGGTGCTGCCCCAAGGAAATCCGGTGCCTCCGGTCCGTACTGATCCTCCGTGATCATCTTCTGCGGATGCTCAATGCGGACGCCGACAGCGAAGGATTTTGCTTCCATGGAGATCTTATTTTCGCAGAGTTTAAAGAAGGTATCGCGTGCAGAGTGGCCGATCGCAAGGACTGCAGTCTCCGCGGCAATCTTCTCGGTTTCATTGACGGTTACAGAAGTGAGTCTGCCGTTTTCAATCCCAAAGTCCGTCACTTTTGCTCCGAAACGGACTTCTCCGCCCCATGCCTCGATCTTTTTCCGCATCGTTGTCACAATTCCGATGAGCTGATCGGTGCCAAGGTGCGGTTTCTGATCGTACAGAATTTCTTCCGGTGCCCCGCATTCCGTGAAGATCCGGAGTACCTCACGGTTTCTGCCGGATGGATCCTTCACCGAAGTGTTTAATTTTCCATCCGAAAACGTACCGGCGCCGCCCTCTCCGAACTGTACGTTCGATTCCGGGTTCAGAACGCCGGTTTTCCAGAACGCATCGACACTTTTCTTTCTCTGTTCTGCAGATTCGCCGCGCTCCAGAACGAGCGGACGGTAGCCATGCTTTGCGAGAACATAGGCACAAAAAAGCCCTGCCGGACCGCTTCCGATAATAACCGGCCGGTGAACAAGAGTCTGTTCTCCAGATTTTGGGAACACATATGGCTTTTTCTCCGCTTTTACGATCTGGTTATTTTTCGCCTTCCGCAGTACGGCATTCTCATCTTTTACTTTTACATCAAGCTGATAAACGTATTTTAATTCGGATTTCTTTCTGGCATCAATTGAGCGGCGTAAGAGCTCAATTTCCTGCAGATCGTGTTTTCCGATTTTCAGTGTTTTTCTTATTTTCTGTTCCAGTTCCTCCTGTGTGTGGGTGACTGGAAGCTTTAATTGCTGTATCCGAATCATGCATGTTCTCCTGCTGCAGCTCTTCCGGCTGCACTTCCGCTGGACCAGGCCCACTGGAGATTGTAGCCGCCGCAGACGCCGTCGACGTCCAGGCTTCTCCCGCAAAGAAAATACCAGGGTGCTGTACCGATTCCAGAGAATCCGTAAGCTGGTCGAGCGTGATGCCGCCCGCACACACCTGAGCTTTTCCAAAGTCGGTCTGGCCGGTGATCTGTAAACGATATGATTTGATGGCGCCTGCCATTTCTTCCGGAGTCTTTTTCTTTCCGATCAGAACCGGAATGAGTTTTTCCGGAAGAAGACCGATCAGAAGCTCTTTTGGCGCTTTATACGGGCAGATTTCCTGCCGTCTGACAAATTCTGCAGTAAGCTCCGATTCCGTCAGTTCCGGAAAGAAGTCTACGAGAAGTTCAGCGCGTTTTTTCTGCATGCAGGCGCGCACAGCGAACCGGGAAATCTGGAATACCGGGATGCCGGAGACACCGTAGTCGGTAAGCTGCATTTCTCCCTGTTCCGTCAGAATCTCCTGATTTTCAACCAGAAGCGTAATCTTCGCGCGCACCCGAACACCCGCCCAGGAGGAAAACTGGTTTCCTTTGCAGCGGAGCGGGCAGAGGGCCGGGAAAAACGGAATCGAAGCGAGCTGAAGCTGATCGGCAAATCGAAGTGTATCTCCGTCGGAACCGGCGATCTGGGAAGCACAGCTTCCGCAGCAGATGATGACGCTGTCAGCCGGGTACTGCCATCCTTCGGTGCGCACCAGATAACCATTTTCGGCTTTTTCCACTGCAACAGCCGTTTCCCGTGTCTTGATTTTTACCTTTCGGAATCTGGCTTCCAAAATCAGCAGCTCAAGAACGGACTGTGCCTGCTCGCTGGCCGGATAAAGCCAGCCTTCACGCTCCGGATGCGGATGCCGAGCTGTTCAAAAAACTGTTCGGTGTCCTGTTCGGTAAACTGTTCGAGAACCCGTGATGCACGCTCCTGATTTCCCGTGCGGTAGCACGATGCATCCTGATAACGATTGGTAAAATTACACCGTCCGTTTCCGGTCGCAAGAAGCTTTCTGCCCGGTTTATCGTTCTTTTCCAGAACGGTGACCGCGGCACCGAGACGTGAGGCCCAAATTGCCGCCATCAGTCCGCTCGCGCCGCCGCCGATAATTACCACATTTTTTGCCATTATAATGTCACCATACCGGCATCGACGAGTTTCTGAAGACTCATCAGAATACCGAATTTTGCGTGCTGCCACGTAAGCCCACCCTGAAAATAGACAGCGTACGGCGGTTTGATCGGGCCATCGGCAGAAAGTTCAATGGAAGAGCCCTGCACGAAAGCGCCAGCTGCCATGATAACTGGGCTGTCGTAACCTGGCATATCCCAAGGTTCCGGGGAAACGAAGCTGTCGACCGGGGCAGCTGCCTGGATACCCTGGCAGAATGCGATGACGCCTTCCGGTTTTCCAAAGGTTACCGCCTGAATGATGTCGTGACGGCTCTCGGTTCCGTTTGGAACAACGGCAAATCCCAGTTTCTCATAAACATTTGCAGCAAAGACAGCACCTTTTAATGCCGCTGCGGTAACGGTCGGTGCCAGGAAGAATCCCTGGTAGAAGGAACCGTTCACACCGAGTGTTGCGCCAACCTCTTTTCCAGTCCCGGGGAGAGCAGACGGTATGCTGCATTTTCCACGTACTTTTTCTTTCCAACAATGTAACCGCCGGCCGGAGCCAGTCCGCCGCCCGGGTTTTTGATCAGGGATCCGACCATCAGATCTGCACCGACATTGGTCGGTTCGATCGTCTCCACGAACTCGCCGTAGCAGTTATCGACCATACAGATGACATCTGGTTTGATATTTTTAATAAATGCAATCAGTTCACCGATGCGGGTAACAGAAAGCGTCGGTCTGGTCTGATATCCTTTCGACCTCTGAATCGTCACCATCTTTGTCTTTTTGTTGATGGCATTTTTGATTCCTTCGTAATCGAAAGAGCCGTCCTCTTTTAAATCTACCTGGCGGTAAGTTACGCCATATTCCGCAAGAGATCCGACGGACGGGCGGATGCCGATCACTTCCTCAAGGGTGTCGTACGGTTTTCCAACAGGAGAAAGCAGTTCGTCGCCCGGGCGGAGATTTCCGGAAAGCGCCGTTGCAAGCGCATGGGTTCCGCAGGCGATTTGCGGGCGTACCAGTGCATCCTCAGTGCCGAAGCACGTTGCATAGACCTGCTCCAGCGTATCACGTCCCAGGTCATTGTATCCGTATCCTGTGGTTCCATATAAGCATGCCTCGCTGACCTTGCTTGCCTGCATGGCGTGGATGACCTTTAACTGGTTGTATTCTGCGATTTCATCAATTTTTGCAAAACGCTCTTTTAATTCTTCCTCAATTTTCGTTCCAAATGCGAAAACCTCTTTGGAAATGCCAAGTGTGCTGTACATAGCAGCTTTTTCTGTCAACATGATTGTTCTCCTTCTTCCTTTGCATCGGCCGAAACGATTTCGTTCCAGCGATCCAGCATATATGATAATATTTTTTCTTCGTCGTAGTCAAAATCCGGCTTGTTCAGCCAGATCACATCCTTTTCCCGTCGGAACCAGGTCAGCTGCCGTTTGGCAAAATGACGGGTGTCCCGCTTGATGATATAGACGGCCTCCTCCAGCGTGCATTCGCCCGCAAGATACGGGAACAGTTCTTTGTAGCCCAGTCCCTGCATGGAGACAAGATCTCTTGTGTATCCCATTTCTTTCAAACGGAAAACTTCATCAACCAGTCCGTCGCAGATCATCTGATCGACGCGCCTGTCAATGCGGTCATACAGAATCGAACGTTCGTCGTTCAGCACAAAATAAGCAGAACAGTACGGAGATTCCTTCTGCTTCTGCTCCTCGTTGTGCTCCGAAATCTTCTGTCCTGTCTCGTGATAATATTCCAGCGCCCGGATTACACGTTTTACATTATTCGGGTGAATCGTCTCCGCGGAAGCAGGATCAACCTCGGAAAGTTCCCGGTACAGTTCTGCCGCGCCTTCCTCCGTTGCTGCTTTTTCTTCCAGCTGTTTCCGGATCGGCAGTTCACCGTGCGATTCCGTAAAATCAACTTCTTTTAAAAGCGCCTGGATATAAAAGCCGGTGCCGCCCGTCACGATCGGAATCTGTCCGGCGGCGTATATTTTTTCCATCGCTTCATGCGCCAGTTCCACAAACTTCACGACGTGAAACTCTTCGGAAGGATCGAGCACATCGATCAGATAATGCGGAACGCCGCACATCTCCTCCGGGCGGATTTTGGCAGATCCGATATCCATATGGCGGTAGACCTGCATGGAATCCGCGGAGATAATGGCCCCATTCACCGCTTGGGCAAGCGAAATCGACAGCTTCGTCTTGCCGACAGCGGTCGGACCGGTCAGGATAATCAAAGGTTTTTTCAAAAAATCACCTACACAATTCTCTTAAATTTCTTTTCCAGTTCCCGTTTCGAGAGGGAAATGATCGTCGGCCGGCCGTGCGGGCAGTGATACGGATCTTCGAGCGTCAAAAGCTCGGCAATGAGCTGCTCCGCCTCTGCATAGGAAAGATGATTGTTGCCCTTTACGGCGGCCTTGCACGACATCGTCGCCAGACGGTCTTTTAAAATCTCCAGCGGCTTTTCGCGGACCTCCTCAAGATTGTCGAGAATCTCGATAAACAGCTCCTCCGTCGCAATACCGTACAGGTTGTGCGGCACGGCGTTGATCGCATAGTCTTTTCCGCCGAACGGGGAAATTTCGTAGCCGAAGGACTGGAAAACGTCCATGTAACGGGTCACAAGATCTGCTTCCTGCGGCGTTAAGGAGACGATCAGCGGAGGACTCACCATCTGGGAGGTGACGTTCTTTTCCCGGTAATTTTTCATCATCCGCTCGAACAGTACCTTTTCGTGCGCGGCATGCTGATCGATGATGTAGAGATTCTCGCCGTACTGAATCAGCCAGTACGTATCGAAAACTTGGCCGATGATGCGGTGCGATTTCTCTGCCTCCGGGGTAAGAAACTGCTCATCAAAGAGCTGCATCTGCCTTCTGGCTCAGGCGAAGCAGATACAGATGAGGATTCTTCCGGCATGGAAGATACCGTTGGAGCTACATCTGGCTCCTGCTGATGCTGTATTGCGTCCGCGTTTGAGAGGTCTGCCGTCTTTGGCACGTTTCCTGCCCCCGGCTCAAACAGTTCTTCCTCTTCCCGCGTCATTCCCGTCATCTGCTGAACCGGCACATACGTTTTCGCTGCGCGGTATCCATTTCGTTCCACCTCCGGGAAAATTGGCATTCTTCTGCTCTGGCTGGAAACCGGCTCCACCGGAAGGGACTGCCGTGCAAAGCCTTCTTTTACCTGCCGTTTCTGCTCGAACGGTTCCGGAACAACAATCTGTTCTTTCCGTGCCGCTTTTTCCTCTGCTTTCCGTTCCCTGTCGGAAGAAAGCGAAACATTCACAATCTGCTCCCTGTGATTCAGCGCACCTGAGATCATATCGCGCATCTGGCGGTAAATCTCCTCCTGATGAGAAAAACGAAGTTCCATCTTCGTCGGATGCACATTGACATCCACCGCCTCTCCATCCATCTGGACATAGAACAGCGTAAACGGATATTTATGCTGCATCATCGATGTTTGATATCCGTCCTCAATCGCACGGGCGAGCAGCTTGCTCCGCACATACCGTCCATTCACGTAATAATTTTCAAAATTCCGGTTTCCCCTCGAGATCACCGGTTTTCCGATAAAGCCGTCGATCGTCATCAGCGGGCTTTCCGAGTGAATCTCGATCAGCTCCCGCGCGATGTCGCGGCCGTAAATATTATAGACCAGTTCTTTTAAATTCCGGTTGCCGCTCGTATGGAGCTTCACCTGTGAATTCACCATATATTTAAACGAAATCCCCGGGTGCGACAGCGCAAGCTGCTCCACAACGGAAGTCACCGCATTCGCCTCCGTAACCGGCGTTTTTAAGAATTTCTGACGAGCCGGCGTGTTGTAAAAAAGATTCCGGACCAGAAAGGTTGTTCCGGTCGGGGCACCGACCTCCTCATTGGCCTTCTCCGCGCCGCCCTCAATCACATACCGCGTTCCCGTCAGCGCATCCGGCGTTTTCGTAATCATCTCGATCTGCGCAACCGCCGAGATACTCGAGAGCGCCTCGCCGCGGAAGCCAAGAGATGCAATCTGCACGAGTTCTTCCACGGAACGGATCTTGCTCGTCGCGTGGCGCAGAAAAGCGAGCGGCACCTGTTCGGCCGGAATGCCGCTTCCATTGTCCGTGATCCGCACCAGCGAGATACCGCCGTCGCGGATTTCCACGGTGATCGCCGTCGCACCGGCGTCCATTGCATTTTCCACCAGCTCCTTTACCACGGAAGCCGGCCGTTCCACGACCTCACCGGCCGCAATTTTATCGATCGTATTCTGATCCAGTACTGCTATGGTAGCCATGTTGTTCCTTTCTGTTTCGGATTGATTCTAACTTATGTTCTGATCCAGTATTCCCCTATTTCCAGCGGTTTTTCACCTTTCCCTGGAAACGGTACAGGGTATTTAAAGCATCCATCGGTGTCATATTCGAGATATCAAGCTCCGAGAGCTCTTTGATGATATCATCGTCCTGCACCGTATCGAACAGCGACATCTGTGCCATATCGACCTCGTCGTAGTGAACCGGCTTTGCCTTCGGTTTTTTCTGCATGGTCAGATCCTTGACCGCAGCAGTGATATCGCATCGCTCAGCTGCTCCACCAGCTCCTGCGCCCGGGAGAGCACTGACTCCGGCACTCCCGCAAGACGCGCTACCTGGATACCGTAGCTCTTATCTGCGCCGCCCTGTACAATTTTACGCAGGAATACGATATCGTCGCCCTTTTCCTTAACGGCAATACAGTAGTTGTGCACGCCCGGAAGCTTTCCTTCAAGCTCAGTCAGCTCATGGTAATGCGTAGCGAACAGTGTCTTTGCGCCGAGCAGCTTCGGATTCGCCACATGCTCAATCACAGCCCAGGCGATCGAAAGACCGTCGAACGTACTCGTTCCTCTTCCGATCTCATCGAGAATCAGCAGACTGTTCGAGGTTGCATTCCGAAGAATATTTGCCACCTCCGTCATCTCAACCATAAACGTACTCTGGCCGCTTGCCAGGTCATCGGATGCGCCGACACGGGTAAAGATCCGGTCCACAATACCGATGTTTGCCTTCGAAGCCGGAACAAACGAACCGATCTGTGCCATCAGCACAATGAGGGCCGTCTGGCGCATATACGTCGATTTACCGGCCATGTTCGGTCCGGTGATGACGGAAACGCGGTGGTCACCGTTGTCAAGCAGGGTATCGTTTGCGATAAACATATCGTTTGGAATCATCTTCTCGACCACTGGGTGACGGCCATCCTTGATATCAATCTTTCCTCGGCTGTTCAGCTTCGGACGCACATAGTGGTTGTGCTCGGCAACGTAGGAAAGTGATGCATACACATCGAGCCGTGCCAGAGCCTGCGCCGTGCGCTGAATCCGCTCCGCCTCACCGGCAACCGTATCGCGCACCGTACAGAAAAGATCGTATTCCAGCGCATACAGTTTATCCTCCGCACCGAGAATCGTATCCTCGAGTTCCTTCAGACGCGGGGTAATGTAGCGCTCCGCATTCGTCAACGTCTGTTTTCTCGTATAGTAATCCGGGACAAGATCTTTAAACGAGTTCGTGACCTCCAGATAATAGCCGAATACCTTGTTGTATTTGACCTTCATATTTTTGATGCCGGTTTTCTCGCGCTCACTTGCCTCAAGCTCACTCAGCCACTGTTTGCCCTCGGTCTTGGCGTGACGGTAATTATCGACCATCTCGTTGTAGCCGTCCTTGATCATACCGCCGTCGCGCATCAGATACGGTGGATCATCCACGATTGCCGCATCGACAAGCTGATAGAGGTCTTCCAGCGGGTCGAGATCCTCCTGAATCTGCGCCAAAGCGCCGCCGTCAAACGAGTTTAAGAGCTGCTTGATGTAAGGCAGCATCTGCAGCGACGATTTAAAGGCGATCAGGTCACGCGGATTCGCGGCTGGTAGCTGATTCTTCCGACGAGACGCTCGAGGTCATAAACCGGACGGAGGTATTCACGGATTTCCTCGCGGATCATCGCCTGCCCCGTTAGAGCCTCTACAGCATCGAGCCGTGCGTTGATTTCCTCCTCGTCGATCAATGGCTGCTCTACGTAGCTTCGCAGAGACGTGCGCCCATCGCCGTGCGGGTTTTATCGAGAACCCAGAGCAGGGAGCCGCGTTTCTGCTTCTCCCGCAGCGTTTCCACCAATTCCAGATTCCGGCGGCTGGAGCTGTCGATCAGCATATATTTGTCTGTCACATACGGTGTAATCGAATTCATGTGAGACAGATCCGATTTCTGTGTCTCGTGCAGATACTGGAACAGCGCACCGGCTGCAATTGTTCCGCAGTTGTAATCGGCGATGCCAAGCCTTCCATCGTAGCAGCATGGAACTGTTCCTGCAGCGTACGGCGGCAGATATCATCGTCGAAATACCAGTCTTCCAATGCATTCACGCAGATATGAAGGCGGGTTCGAAGATCCTCCACATCGATCCCGCAGAGCAGGAACGACTGATTGCAGATGATTTCCGCCGGCATAAACTTCGTGATCTCATCCACAAGGCGGCGCGGCTTGTCCATTTCCGTGACGAGGCACTGGCCGGTCGAGATATCTGCTGTAGAGATACCGAAGCATCCCTCCATGCAGACGATCGACATAATGTAGTTGTTCTTCGTCTCATCAAGTCCCTGCGGGATCAGCGTCGTACCCGGTGTGACAACGCGGATGACTTCGCGCTTTACCATGCCCTTTGCCTGTTTCGGGTCCTCCATCTGCTCGCAGATCGCAACCTTATGGCCGTTCTCTACAAGACGGTTGATATACCCTTCTGCAGCGTGATACGGGATACCGCACATCGGAGCGCGCTCTCCATGCCGCAGTCCTTTCCGGTCAGCGTAAGCTCAAGTTCTTTGGATACCAGGGTGGCATCCTCGAAGAACATTTCGTAGAAATCACCTAAGCGGTAAAACAAAATGGTATTAGCCGGGTCAGTCAAGCCCGTCTTCGTCTGGCAATAATGTACCATCATAGGCGAAAGCTTCTCACACTGATCCAGCGCATCCTGTGCTGTCACAGGCCGCGTGGACATCAGTGCCGGCGCTTTTACCGCTGTGTTTTTTGTTTCTGTATCGTTCATTTGTATTTCATACCTTTTCTCAAAAATAAATATAAGAAGTATAACAAACGTTATACCTGCACAATTTTAGCATGAAACCAGAAATTGTGCAAGATTCACAAGCGTATAAAATGCCCCCTTCCTGTCAGTGGTTTTTTCTCAAAACCAGCCGTCCAGGAAGCGAGCATTCCCTTTAATTTTTCTTTTTTTGTCTCCATTTTGAGAAAGACGAACCAATCAACAGGATCAGCACAAAAACAACGGCAACCGTTTCATAAATCTGCACGCCGGTGTTGACAGGATTGTCGTCAATTGAGCGGTAATCGCGCTCCAGACGCCACAGCATCGCCATCCGGTCCATGAAATCAATCTGCCGCGTGCCGTCCGTCTCGGTCTTAAAGACGGCACAGTAAAGATTCGTGTACCACTGGTCAAGAAGACTGACCCCTGATCGCCCGATCTTTCCGCTGCCGATCTCCTCGTCATTTTCATCATACAGAATCCTGCCGTTTCTCGAACTCTGGTAATCGAGCGGCGTTTCATCTACATCAAGGAAAATCAGTCTTGTATCTTTTCCATAGGAGGTATCCACATACTGCTCCTGCGCATAGCCAAGACACGTACCGGATGCGTCGTAATAGCCGTACGTCGTGCCGGAGCCTTCTCTGTCATTGATGGGCTCATCCTCCACATAGTCAATCGAAAACCACTCCTCCTCGTTGATATAGACCGTATTCTTCTGAAGATAGCCCGCCACTTTTCCGTCTGCCACAATCTTCGTCTTTCGTTTACTTCCATACAGGTCAAAGTAGATTTCTATGGTTTCTGCCGATGTAAGCGCCTCTTTTGCCTCATCCGCAGTTGCAAACTCAGATTCCGGCACTTTTTCTTTTCCGCAGCCGCCAAGCACCAGAGCGGCGGCAAGAAAAAGACCAGCGGCTGTATATATTCTCTTTTTCAACTGCCTTTTTCCTCCGCCTTACTTGTTATCTTTGTAATACTCATTTGCCTCATCGTACATCATATCGAGCAAGGCGTATTTATCCTGGAAATCCATCACCTGCGTACCGTTATCCTCAGGTTCACATAGAGATTGCACTGTGAACCGGACCAGTCCATCTCTTTTTTCGCAGAACCGATCACCGTTCCGCCCTCTGTATAAATGGTATGTCCATCCTCTGATGCGTAATATGGTTTTTCGTTCAGATCTGCATCGAGAAAAATAATGTAATACGCTTCCGGCATCTGATCCGGTGTCGTCACGCGCTCCTGTGCATAGCCAAGCAGGTTGTTGTCCGGATCATAGAATGCATAGGTAGTAGCGGATTTTGTCATCTTATTGATTTCTTCGTCCGTCACAATTTTCATATGGAACCATTCTTCGCCGGAAATAGAGATCGTCCAGGTCTGATCAAAGAGACCGCTGTTTTTCATATACGCGGCAGCCTTTTCATCCGCATAAATGTTTCCCGAAGCGTCAACGTTATCCAGATCACAGCGCATGCGGACGGACGAAGCCGATGCAAGGGCTTCTTTTGCCACATCCGCGTTTTCATACCCTAACTTTTCTTCTGCCGCCGAGCATCCGCACAGAAGCAGAAGTCCTGCTGTAAAACCCAAAAACAATTTTGTCGTTTTTCTCATAGATTCCCCTCTCTTTCTTTTGTCAGGACTGATTGGAAAGACCGCCGTCCTTGTCGCGTGCCAGTTCTCTTGCCGCCATCACAGCGAGTGCGGTCAGCTGCGGCAGATATTTTGCATCGTAGATAATCAGAAACGCATTGTCGAACATGATGTTTCCGACGGTAAGATCCATATTGTCGACGATGGCGCCGATCATAGTTCCGTTCAGTTTTACCGAGTAATTGTGGCCGATGGAGCCGGCGTATTCCCGGAGTTCCAGTTTTCCCTCCGGCAGTTCCATCGAGAACTGATCCCGTACGAGTGCAAACTGCTTTTTCAACACACCATACGGCTCGCCGTACAGATAAAAACGGTACGTCGGCAGCGCGTGGAGCAGTTCCTTCGTCATACGGAAGATTTCGGTGTGCATCGCATCGTAGATATAAAATGTTTTCAGCGGCACGGTGCTGTCGATCTCGTAAACCAGGTTTCCGTCTGTATCCTCCAGATCGAAATGCTGGCCCGTCAGGCGGTAATCCTCCGTGAAAGTGTAAATCTGGGACGCCGAAATCTTCTGAAACGGCTGTACCGTTCCGGTTTTGACGAAATGCTCCAGATTCGCTTTTAATTCGCTCTGGAACATCATCAGATCGGAATGGTAGCTTAGATGGTCTGCGAGGTTCTCTGCAACATCTTCATGAATCGGATACACGGGTGTGGTGAGTTTCTTTTTGATAAAGCCTTCGATGAAGGAATATCCCAAATAACCGACATGACCGTCTTTGGTCAGCCAGAAGTAGAGATATTCTCCCTTGGCGTCCGGTCCGAAAACGAGTGCTTTCTGCCGCATCGTGTAGAATTTTGCAAGCCATGCAGAACCGAACGGTGTATCGACGTTCTTGTAAGCCTCATAAAATTCTTCGATTTTCCGCGGCTTCTCCATGGAGATCATGGCAATCATATCCGTCATGGAATTGTAGTTCTCCGGGGTTGCCATGGACCAGATGGCAATGCCGAAAATCAGGACAACCGTGGCGATGGTGAGTGTGATCGTCTCTCCGTAGCGACCGCCATCAGATAGATGCCAAGCAGCGTGACAGCGCCGCCTGCGATGCGGAATTTCCATTTTCTCTTTTTCAACTGAATACCGCCTCCTCTCTTTTCGTTACTTTTATTGTACTTGCTCCCCTTTTTTGTGTCAATTGAAACTCGCTCCTCCGCTCTATTTTGTTCTGCCTGGCGGGACAAAGAAAGCGTGTCGGCGCATCTTTTTTTGTCAGAATGCATCCGGCACGCTTTGTTTCAAAAATTTAATGAACGAAAAGAAATTATGAAATTGGAATCACGCGTCCCGTTTCTGCCATAGTTCGGTGGGAAATGGAAATTACGGTACGGTTTTTGGAAACCCTTTGCAATGCATTTAATACCATTTTTTCCGTCTCTGCATCAAGGTTTGCGGTAATCTCATCGAGGAGCAGAATTTCAGGCTCCGCTGCGGCTGCACGGGCAATCGAGAGGAGCTGCCACTGACCCTGTGAGAAGAGATCCTGTGTACAGATCGTATCATATTGGTCCGGAAGCGCCTCGATGGTCTTTGCAAGTCCGGTCAGCTCTGCTGCTTTTTTTACATCTGTATCCGAAATCTTTGCATCATACAAAGTAATCTGGTCTTTTACCGATCCCGCACCATGTGGAACGACTGCTCCACATAGCCGAAAACCTTTCGTTTTTTTGCATCCGGCAGATCGACAGATGGAACACCCCAAATCAGAACCATTCCTTTCTGTGGTTCATATAAACCGAGCAGCAGTTTGAAAATAGTACTCTTTCCGGCACCCGTTCGTCCCAAAAGTGTTACCTGCTCGCCTTTTTTGATCTGCAGACTTACATCGTTTAAGATGACCTGGCTTTCGTCATATCCAAACGTCACATTTTTTAGCTCAGCCGCTATGCCGTAATCTGTATTTTCAGTCAGCGCAGCCGGCTCTTTCTTCTCTTCCAGGCTGTAAAATTCATTGATTCTTTCCATACCGGCAAACGCAGACTGAATTGTCTGGATTTCCATACCAAGACTTTCGACCGGAGCAAAGATCTGGGAAATATAGTTTATAACAGCAACGGCGGTTCCGGCGGACATGCCGAACAGCTTTAAAACGGTCGGATTGCCGGAGGCCGAAAGCAGCATGACAACAGCAACAACAATGGCATTTAAAATCAGGATGACCGGAGAATAGACGGCATCGTAAAAATTGGTCTTCTCCATTGCGCTGTAGCTGTCATCAATATAGTGCGCATACTGCTGCTCCATATACGTCTCTTTCTGCAGACAGTGAATGGTACGGATGTTGTGCAGCGTCTCTGGAACGTGACCCGAAGCACGGCTGACTGCACGGCGGTTGGCAATCTGGGAGGCCAGCATGTTTTTCTGAACATAACGGGTAAAGAGGAACAGAACAGGGAGTAAAATAATCAGAACAATCGTAAGTCCACGATTAGTCACCCAGATGACGGCAAGAATGCTTAAGATTTTGCACGCATCGGCAAACATACTGATGATCCCGGAGGTAAACAGGTTTTCCACTGTGTCGACGTCACCGACAAATCTTGATACGAGAGCGCCCGGCTCCTGGCGGTTCAGCTCGTTGGCGGAAAGGCGTCCGAACTTTTCCATCAGACTGCTTCGGAGTGCATGTGTAATTTTCTGGCCGAATACCGTCAGAAGACTCTCTCGTGCCGACTCCAGAAGACCCGTCAGGGCAAGAAGTCCGAAATACAGCAGAATTCCTTCCATCCAGAGGGTATGCTTCTTTGTCAAAAGGTCAATCAGCTGTGCCAGCACAAGAGGCGGGAGCAGTGCGAAAATAACCGCACCGCAGACGACTCCCAAAAGTGCGGCTGATAAAACGCCGTGTTTTCGAACGGTTTCTTTGATTACCCGCAATACAGATTCTTTCTTTTGCATCAAAAGCTGCCTCCCTTCGTCTGATTGCTGCAGAGCTCTGCGTAGGACGGAACCGTTGCAAGGAGTTCCTCATGTGTGCCGACCTTCGTATGGCACTCATCCATCCAGATGACCTGATCCATCTGGTCGAACAGATAGAGGCGATGGGAAATGAGGATTATAATAGAGTCTTTTGCCAGCTCCTTTAAATTTAAAAAAATTTGTACTTCCGTCTCTTTGTCGAGTGCCGAAAACGGATCGTCGAGAACCAGAACCGGCCGTTTGTGGTACAGGGTTCGCGCAAGGGCAAGGCGCTGCGCCTGACCACCAGAGAGGCGGACACCGCCCGTTCCGACCAGGGTATGGATTCCGTTTTCCATTGCTTTCACTTCATCTTCCAGGCAGACGACTCGGATCATCTCCTCTGCGCCCTCTTTTCCCCCGAGACGGATATTCTCTTCCACGCTTCCATGGAACAGCTCCGGGTCATGGCCAAGATAACCGACCATGCGGTTCCGGTCTGCTTTTTCCATTTTTCCAAGTTCTTTTCCGCCGAAGGTGATGCTTCCCTCATACGGCGACTCGCAGAGAAAAGTCTTTCCAAGCGTTGACTTTCCGCATGCGACAGGTCCCGTTACACCGATGATCTGGCCAGGAGCCGCCTGAAACGACAGGTCATGGATGATCTCTTTTCCGTTTGGATAGGCAAAATGCAGGTGATCGACGTTAAGCTCTGCAGGCGCTGCGGCCGGAAGCTCCGGTTCTGTTTTGGAATTCTGCAGCAGAGGTTTGATTCGTTTCCAGGAAACCTGCGCTTTATGTACCGCATTAAAAAGCTTCGCAGCGCTCGATGATTTGGTGGCAAGCTTTGTGTAGCAGGACAAAAACGTGGTAAATACGGCGATGTTCCACGGTGTCCATCCCTCCTGCAGGACGTTTCTGCCTCCAAAATACAGGATAAACAGAATGCTCGTCATCGAGATCATACGGTAAATCGGCGGCATAGCTGTGTTCCAGATATTGGCGCGCACAGCGGCAGATTCGTAAGCCGAAAGATTCTCCTCATAAGCGGCCTTTCTGTCCTCCTCACAGCCAAAGACACGATACGTGATGGCATTTGTCGCACGGTCCAGGGTTGCAGCACTTAATGCACCCGACTGTACCTTATAGGCAGCGCCCGTTTTCTGTACCATGACCTTCATCTTTTCGGCAATCACGTAGGAAATGGGTGGGAAAATCATGCAGAGAAGAGCCAGGCGCCAGTCGTACCAGAGCAGCATACACGCATAGGCGAGAAGAGCAACACCGGTATCAAAGATTTCCGTTGTAAATTTCCGCATTCCTTCTACGCAATCGTCTACATCGAGAATGGCCTTCGTCAGTATATTTCCGGTACCTTCCGCTTCCAGCTCCAAACGGCTTTTGCGAACCAGCGTTCCGTAAAGAATCTGCTTCATATGCCGGTTGACGTTGTTGGCAAATCTTCTGACATAGAACCGTTTGAAATAGCGGGAAACCTGCACAATGCCAATACTCACGACATAGGCCGTGACCAGCATCAGCATCTGGTGGAAGGTTCCTGTGCCGCCGAGGAGATCAACCAGCTTTCCTGTCATTTTTCCCTCAAACCAGGGGCCTGCAAGAAGTCCCAGGTTATAGATGAGACCGGAAACCGCAACAAAGAAGAGAGTTTTCCATTCTTCCTGAAAGTAAGAGAGTACCCGGTTCGGGCGAAAGGATTCATCCTTCATCGCCGCTGCCTCCTTCTGCTGTTGCTTTTATTGTTTTATCTGCTTTTTCACTTAAAATTTTTGAAAGTTCCGCAAAATGATTCTGCCGTTCTCTCTTCGATTTCCAGTACAGCTTGTCCAGTGTTTCGCAGAAGCTTTCTGCCTCCTTTTCCGGAAGCTCCAAAAGCAGCCATTCATAAAAAACCGTTTCAATTTCTGCTTTGGAATTTTTCAAAGTTTCTGCTTTTTCCGTAGCATACAGAAGCTGGCTTCTGCCGTCCCACGGATTCGGTTTTCGGATCAGATATCCCTTTGTCTCAAGGCTTGCAGCGCGCCTTGCAGCGGCCCCTTTATCAATCTTTAACTGTTCGCGCACTTCCGTCTGGGTGATGCCCGGATGATGGCGCACCAGATGGATAAAGTCAAATTCTGCCGTACCGATGCCTTCTTCTTTCATTGCCTGCACCGTAAATTTCCCGGCTTCCCGCGCTATTTTTGTTATTTTCCGTTCTGTTGGATCCATTTTTCTGTTCCTCCTGTCCATTCTCGATCTGTTTCAAATAGATGCATATACAACTAATTAGATGATAGTACAACTAATCGAATTTGTCAATCTATAGATCTTCTGGTTGACGAAGTATCGTCCGAACTTTATAATAGAAGTATTCGGCTGTTAAAAACAGTCAGTCTATCAATAAGGAGATGTATCTTATATGGAAAAGAAACATACGCGCGGCAGCTTTACCGGATCGATCGGCTTCGTGCTTGCTGCTGCAGGAAGCGCGGTTGGACTGGGAAATATCTGGCGTTTCCCTTATCTTGCCGCAAAAGACGGAGGCGGAACCTTTATTTTAGTTTATATCGTACTGGCTCTGACCTTTGGATTTACCCTGCTGACAACTGATATTGCCATCGGAAGAAAAACCGGACAAAGTCCGCTTGTCGCTTACGGTAAAATTCACCCGGGCTGGAACGGTCTTGGCCTTCTCGCCAGTATCGTGCCGGTTGTCATCCTGCCTTACTACTGCTCCATTGGCGGCTGGGTATTAAAATACCTGTCTGTGTTTCTCACCGGACATGGCACTGCTGCTGCCGAGGATGGTTACTTTACCGGCTATATTACCGGTACATGGCAGCCGATTGTGTGGTTGGGAATCTATCTTTTTCTTACCGCATTCGTTGTATATCGTGGTGTCAATAAGGGAATTGAAAACTACAGCAAAATTCTGATGCCGATCCTTCTGATTTTAATCATCGGAATTTCTGTTTTTTCTCTGACCCTGACCCATACCGACGCAGACGGTGTCGTCCGTACGGGACTGCAGGGTATGAAAATTTATCTTGTTCCAAATTTTAAAGGAATGACGCCGCAGAAATTTTTCACCGTCTTTGTCGATGCACTCGGACAGCTTTTCTTTTCGATCAGCGTTGCGATGGGTATCATGGTTGCCTACGGTTCCTACGTAAAAAAGAAACAAACCTGATGAAATCGATCAATCAGATTGAGATTTTTGACACCATCGTTGCGCTGCTTGCCGGTTTGATGATCGTTCCTGCTGTATTTACCTTTATGGGAGCAGAGGGTATGTCCGCCGGCCCTGGTCTGATGTTTGTCTCCCTGCCGAAGGTCTTTCAGTCCATGGGAGCAGCAGGCGGCGTAATCGGAACCATTTTCTTTCTTATGGTCTCCTTTGCAGCCATTACATCTTCCGTATCGGTCATGGAGTCCATTGTTTCCTGTATGATCGACAAATTTCACATCAGCAGAAAGAAAAGCACGGTTATTGTAACCGTTTATGCATGTCTCGTCGGTATCATCGTATGCCTCGGCTACAATGCGCTTTATTTTGAACTGAAGCTTCCAAATGGCGCAACGGCTCAGATCCTGGATGTCATGGATTTCATCAGCAATAACCTTCTGATGCCGCTTGTCGCACTTCTCTCCTGTATTCTGATCGGATGGGTTGTAAAGCCGCAGGTCATCATCGATGAGGTGACGCTGGGAGGATATAAGTTCGGTCGAAAGAGGCTGTATATCGTCATGGTGAAGTTTATTGCACCCGTGCTCCTTGCCGCACTGCTGCTGCAGTCGTTCGGTATTTTAAACGTCTGATCACTGCGATACCAGATTGCTATGTGCTTTGCACTCACGCAATCTTCAAAAACATTCGTAATCCGCTCATTTTCCTTCGAAAAAATGGCTCCTTACTTATGTTTTTGGCGAGGCAAGAGATCAAAAAAGCATGTTTTCCGGTGGCTTTTCCAGAAAACATGCTTTTTGTGCCTGTCTGCACATATTTCTAACAGGTGAAACCCTTACATCCTGCGAATTAACGTTCCATTTACACCAAGTATCTCTCCATCAAATTCCCGGGCAAAAAGTACTTCCCCGTCTCCTTTTACTTTTATCTCCTCATCCGATGCGTTGAGCAGAACTTCGATTTTATTTCCCTCTTCGTCTAGTTTAATATACTCTACACACCGATCATTTTCATAACCATTCGGAAAATGGAAATGCAGGCTTCTGCACACTTTTTCATTTCTTCGAAGCATGATCAGTTTCCGCATCGTTGCAATTTTTTTCTGATTCTCTTCGCTTTCAATTTCACTCCAAGGCATACATCTTCTGCAGTCCGGATCATGAGCGCCTTCCATTGCGATCTCCGTTCCATAATAAATACAGGGGCTTCCCGGAAGCGTAAAAAGGATTGCAAGCTGCTGGTAGAACTTGTCCAGATCGTGAAAACGGTTCATCAGCCTCTCGGTATCGTGGGAATCCAGGAGATTAAAAAGTACATCGTTATTCTGCTGCATATACATGGTATAGCAACGGTTTACCATATATTCAAATTCTTCTTTTTTCATTGTTTTATCAAGAAAGAAATCATGGATTCCACTCAGCAGCGGGTAGTTCATGACAGAATCATATTCATCTCCCTGCAGCCACTGGCTTGCATCATGCCAGATTTCCCCCAGAAGATAAATATCCGGCTTTATCGTTTTTAAATGCTCTCTTATCCGCTTTAAGAACCTGTGCGCCACTTCGTTTCCTACATCGAAACGAATTCCGTCGATATCAAACTCCCGTACCCAGTCCTCACAGATTTTACAGAAATACTGTATCACCTCTTCGTTGTTTGTGTTCAGCTTTGGCATCCCGTCTGTAAATGCAAAGGAATAGAACCGTCGGTCTCTGGTGTCTCCCCTTTTTTGAACCTGTTCCCAGTCCTCTACCATAAACCAGTCCGCATAACGAGACTCTTTTCCATGCTCCAGGATATCTATCCACGGCTCAAATTTTCTTCCACTATGATTAAACACTGCATCTACCATAATGCGGATTCCTTTTTCATGTGCTTCTTTGCAAAGCGCTTTCATTGTATCCGCATCGCCAAAAAACGGATCTATTTTTGTATAATCGGTCGTGTCATATTTGTGGTTGGACTCTGCTTTCATGATCGGATTCAGATAAATACCGGTAATCCCAAGTTCCTGCAGATACGATAATCTCTGACGGATCCCTTCCAGATTTCCTCCGAATTTTTCTTCGTTTGTTACGGTTCCGTGATTTCTCCAGGGTGTGATATCATCTCCGTTTTTTTCCGGTGTCCCGTTGCAGAACCGATCCGGGAAATCTGATACCAGATCGTTTCGTTTACCCATGCCGGTGTGCGATTGATATCTGCCGGGTTCATCCAGGGCACAATAAAGCACTGCTGCATACGGCCATCCATCCGGAGCTGTTCTTCTGTCAGGAAACCATCCTCAAAATAATACCAGACTTCCTTTTCCGTCCGCAGTTCAAAGTAATATTTGCATCTTTTGTATTCCGGAAGAAGCGTTGTTGTCCACCAGATCTGATAAGGCAGACGTTTTTTATATATCATTTCCTCTCTTTTTCCGATCCACTTTTCTTTTCCGCCCAAAATTCCGGCTTCATAAGGATCTCCGTAATGGATAAAAACCTGTTTTACATCATATCCTGTCTTGATATTGACAATCAGTCTGTCCTCATCCAGGGCATAACTCATCTGTTCTGAAGTTTTATGGTATACACCGCTAAATTCCATCTCATTTTCCTCCCGTATAGCTCTAAAGCTGTTTTTTGCATCCTTGTAAGAAACACGATCACTTTTTGTTTCGCATTGTTTCGTAACTTTACTATAAGCCTTTTTTATTTCTTCGTCAATCAATTTCCATTTTTCCCTGCGCTTTCGTAAAATTCAGATAATTTTCAGGATGATTTTTGTGCAGGATGCTTTCTTTTTTCGAAACTTAGCGAAACATTTCTTTTTCACGGTATGGATTGCTTTTTATCTTATGTTTTTATATAATGATACGGGGGCAAAAGGTTTTTTGACCCCTTTGATACCAGATTGCTACGTGCTTTGCACTCCCGCAATCTTCATATAATAGCGTTAAAAGAACTCCATCATGATAGCTGGGGGAGTTTACATTTTTTGTTTTGTGAAAGGATTGCCGATTATGACTACCATTCAGGATATTGCTGATAAAATGGGAGTTTCCAAGAGCACGGTATCCAAAGCGCTCAATGACGCGCCTGATATCAGCGATGCTTTACGGAAACAGGTTTTGGAAACTGCCGTAGCTCTGGGTTATACGAAGCTGCGGCGTTATAAGAAACCAACGAAAAAAGTCTGTATTATAATAGAAAAAGAAAATATGCGGTATCAGGAACCGCATCATTTTGCCTATGATATCCTGGTGGGTTTTCGTCAGATGGCAGAACCGGCCGGATTTGATGTTGAAATTGTGCCTGTTGATATTAAGACCCAAAGAAACCAGCATTATGATGTTTTTATGCTGGAGCATGATTATATAGGAGCTTTTGTGGTCGGCTTTTCCCTGAGCGATCCCTGGATTCAAGACTTTAAAATCAGCCGCACACCGGCTGTTCTTTTCGACAACTATATAGTAGGGAATCCTTCCACCGCTTATGTAGGTATTGATAATGAGGAGGGAATGGAGCTTGCCGTCTCTTATCTTGCCGGACTTGGACACCGGAAGATCGCTTATCTGAGCAGCTCCCTCGGTGCCCGGGTTCTCCAGGCACGCCATGCTGCCTTTCTCCGTTCCATGCACCAGCATGGACTGAAGACTTCTCCTGCTGCGATCGGCTGTTCTTATTATCTGTCAGAATGTATGGAAAAGCATCTTCCCCGTTTTCTGGAAAACGGAATCACTGCTATTATTTGCAACCAGGATACCCTTGCTAGTGCAACGCTCACGCAATGTCAGCAGCTGGGATTCCAGATTCCTGATGATATCAGCATTATCGGATTTGATGATCTGCCGATTGCTGCTTGTACGTCACCGCCCCTTACAACCATCAGACAAGATCGGCTGGAGCTCGGAAAAAGTGGATTTTTTGCATTGTCAAGTCTTCTCAATCACATCCCAATCAGTACGTATTTGTTGCATGCACAGCTGATTCAGCGGGAATCGACAGGAAAGGTTCCTTCATAAATTCATCTCATCAACAATATTTGCCGGTTTTGCAGTCATTTCTACCCATGCTGGTATAAAACCGCTTTTAACAGCGTTTCTTACAGATCTGACATTAGACCAGGCGGTACAGTAAAAAGGTACTTTTTCCCTGTTTATGATCTCTTTTGTAAGTCTGCTTGTCAGTGCAGAGGCAATCCCCTGTCGTCTGTATTCCGGCAAGACATCCACACCGATCTGCCACATATCGTCGCAATCGGCAGAACAGGCGGCAAGTCCCACCAGCGTACTTCCATCATATGCGCCGACGCCAAGTACATCCAGATTCTTCCGATCTTCGCAAAGCGCATTGCTCCATTCCGGTCGATACAAATCCGCAAAATCTTCCTGTGTCAATACTCGTGTCTCATAGGCGCAGGAAAGAGTCGGTATCCGGCTGATGTCCGGCAGATAGTATTCTGCCATGAAACATATTTTGTGACCTTTTTCAGCTAAACGTTCATTCAGCCAATGCATGTTTGGTGTCTCAAAACAGTGGTAAAATTCGAATTTGTCTACATACGCAGATACCAGATCCATCGTCTCCGGTATGGAAGCCGCCATGATATTATTTCCATAGGAAACCAGATTGCAGGTAATAGGCTCTTTCAAATATTTGCGGGCCTTCTTTCCTAAATTTATGGGAACAACAACATTTTTGTCCGCCTTGAGATCTTCCACACGGCACCCCATATCTTCCGCAGACTGCCTCATGGCAATCTCCATCATTTCACGATTCGTCATATGCTTTTCTCCTTTATGAGTTTGTAATAGAAACTGCTGGGCATCAGAGAAGCTCATTCCCTGCAGTTATTTCTGTGGATCAATTTATGATTATTCCTGGCTCTTTTTCATCTCTGCCTCAAATGTGTTTTCCGTCATATGCGCCCGCAGAATATGAAGCAGCACTCCCGCCGCCCGCTCCATTGCAGCCGGATCGATAGAGGAATAGTTCATGACATACGTATTTTCCTGCTTTATTGCCTCCGCCGCATCCGCGTAATAGCCGGAGAGCGGCTTTAATTTCACACCACGGGATTTCGCCTGCGTGACAATCGACTCTTCTTTCAAATCCGTGCGAAGATGCATCAGAAAATGAACGCCGGCTTCTTCCTCCTCGATGGTCACGTAATCACCGAGCGGCTTCTTTTCGAGTGCCTGTAAAATCAGATCTCGTTTGTTCTGATAATAGTTTCGCAGCCGGTTGATATGTTTTTCGAAACTGCCATTCTCAATAAACTCTGCCAGTGTGTACTGCTCAAGTTGGAGACGGTGCAGGAATAAAACGACAGCTCGCGATAAAATTTCTCCGCTAATGTCTGCGGAAGCACCATATAGCTGATCCGTACCGTGGAGGCAAGTGTTTTCGTAAACGTATTCATATAGATGACCTTGTCCGAAACGTCGATACTCTGCAGTGTCGGAAACGGCTTTCCGCCGAGACGCAGCTCACTGTCATAATCGTCCTCAATGATATAGTGATGATCTGATTTTGCTGCCCAGCCGAGCAGTTCATAACGGCGGCTGACCGGCATGACTGTCCCGGTTGGAAAGTGATGGGACGGGGATGTATGAATAATATCAACCGATCTTTTTTCCAGCTCCTGCACCGAAACACCGTCCTGATCGAGCGGCACTGGCTCGTACCGTACCTTCATACTCTCATAAATCCGCGCAATTTTGTGATATCCGGGATCCTCTACTCCATAAACAAGATCGTTTCCGAGAAGCTGAATCAGAAGGTTATGCAGATACTCCGTTCCTGCGCCGACAATAATCTGCTCCGGCAGCACCTGCATTCCACGAAACTCGCGCAGATATTTTACAATCGCACTGCGCAGCTTTAAAATCCCGGCGCACGGAGAATTGATCATGAGCTGGATCCGGTTGTCATTCAGGACAGCACGCACCGTCCGCGTCCAGATTGTAAACGGAAAAATCTCGCTGTCCGTCTGGTTACTGGAAAAATCCGCAAAATAGGAAGTCTCCCCGTTTGCTACCTGCAGGATCTCTTTTGGCACCGCATCCCGCATGGAATCCTCAATTTCCAGATCAGCCGCATAGAATCCGCGCTTTGGCATGGAATACAGATAGCCTTCCGCAACAAGCTGCGCATAGGCATTCTCGACGGTAATGACGCTGATACCCAGATTTTTCGCGAACGTCCGTTTCGACGGCAGCTTCTCTCCAGGGCGGATATTTCCCAGCAATATGTCATTTTTGATACATTTATATAAATATTCATACAGGGAATCTGACCCTATATTCGCAAAATTATACGTCAGCATCCGACCGCTCTCCTCTCATCTGACCTTACTGAATATATTTGTTTTGGCAATTTTTTATAGTCACT